>OKUI01000095.1_pt1 | contig 37170 bp, 37 predicted proteins | sample 1606531 | NCBI WGS metagenome assembly OKUI01 (sample SAMEA3882506, study PRJEB24775) | human gut metagenome | biome: human-associated habitat; feature: intestine environment; material: feces | place: Netherlands | collected 2009/2010
ACACGGCGGCGCTTTGGCGCAGCCCCTTCTCGCCCGCCTTGACGGGCAGCAGGCGCTTGCGCTGAGCCACCGTGCGCTTTTCGCTGTCAAACAGGGCGCACGAGGTGGTGTAATTGCTGGTATCTATCCCGAGAATAAGCATTATTTCTTTTCTTCCTTTGCGACCGAGCCGAGCACTCCGTTGACAAAGGCGCAATCCTCCTTGGAGGCGTATTTCTTGCTCAGCTCGACAGCTTCGTTTATTGCAACGCCGACGGGAGTCTCGGTATAGAGGATCTCATAAACGGCAAGGCGCAGCACCGCAACGGCGACCTTGGACATTCTCGCTATCTTCCAGCCGACCGAGTATTTCTCGATAACGGAGTCTATCTCCGCCTGCTTCTCGCACACGCCGTAGGCAAGCGCCTCGGTGAAGGCGTCCGGCTTCGCTATCTCGGTCTCGACCGCCATCTCATAAAGCTCGCCGAGCGATACGTCGCCGTTAAAGGATTTCTCGAATATGAGAATGAATGCCTGCTCTCTTGCTTCGCTTCTTGTCATTTTATAACATCCTCCGAAAAGTCAACGAACAACCGCCGACAGAGACATTCGCCCCGGTCGGAGGTTGTTTTTTGCTTATTTGGCGAAACACATTCGCATTTCGTGAGGACATTATACCATAACTTATTAAAATATACAAGAATTATTTATAAATATTTATCAATACTCCATTTCCGTTATCGCTATCTTATCAACGTCAAAGCCCGTCTGCTTAACGGCTATCTCCTTTATCTTGATGAGCGAAACGTCGTCGAGCGAGCCGTTCTCGACTATTATCTCGACAGTGCCGCCGTTGATGATGACGAGATTCTCGCACCCGACCTTAGCGGCTATCAGGTTCTCAATGTCGCTCTCCTTGGTCAATGCGTCGGTCAGCTCCTTCAGCGCCGATTCGGCGGCCTTGACCGCTTCGGACGAGGAGGACGAATTCTTGATGATATCGCCGTATGCCTTGGCGGCTTCGTCATGGGCGGTCTGCCTGCGCAGCTTTGCGCCCGCAAAATACTCCGAGGCCTGCGCCTGAGCCGAGGCATCGTCAAGGGTCACGTCGGACGAGAGCACATATCGCGCGTCGCCGAGATTCGCCCCCTGCTCCGCCTGCTGAGTGGTCTGCTCGGGCTTCGTGCCCGCCGATTTAGCGGTCGGCTTGGTATAATACCAGTTGATAAAGACGGCCGCACCGAGGGCGATAATGAGCGTGGCGAGCAGAAGCTGTCTCTTTTTGATTATCATATGTTTTCCTCCGTATATACATTAATTTTTGTATATTTATTCAATTCATTTTTGCAACGCTCACCTGTGCGCTGCTGATGCCGAGCAGGGCGGTGACGGTACGCACTATCTGCTGCTGCACCGTCTGGGAGCCTGCCCCCTCGCACACCACGGCGACCCCTCTTATCTCCGGCTCACGCACGCGCACGACTATCCCCTTCTCCTCGCCCGTACCGTCCACAATGACATATTTATCCTTGCTCTCGCGGCTGCTTTTGCCGCTCGGGTCGATATTCTCGCCGTAGTCGTTATCCCGCAGATACACATCCTCGCTGCCGCTCTCGAGGGTCACCATCACCTTGACTCTGCCCGCGCCGTCGATTGCCGAGATTATTGACGCAAGGCGTTCTTCAAGCGTTGCGGCGTAGTCCTCCGAACTGCTCTGAGTTGAGGCGGCGGTCACCGACTTCGCGGCGGGCTTCGCCGTCGGCAGGCTGCTCACGGCGAGCAGGATAAGCCCGAGGGCGAGCAGGGCGGCGCACAGCAGCGCGCGCTTGCCCATGCGGGTCTTTTGAGCCAGCGTATCCGTCAGCTTTTTGAATTTATCCAATGCAGACTTCAATGTTAAATACCGTCCCTATTCCGCGGTTATGCTCACGGGGAAGCCGAGCCGCCGCTCCGCCGAGAGCGAGAATTCCTCGATTTTATCCGCCGACGCCGCGTTGACTGCAACGGAGACATTATGTATAATTATTCCGTCGCTTGCAGCGCTCAGCTCGGCGTTTATTTCTGTCACCTCGACCCCCGTCTCCTCTGCGGCGGCGGTCAGAGCTTCGCTCACCGCCTGTTCGCAAAACCGCAGAGTGCCGTCGTCTATAGACTGCGCGTAAGCGGGCGTTTCAGCCTGCTCGGCAAGATCGGCGAATGTCGGCAGCCCGTGCGAACGCAGCTCGGCGAGGGGCGAGCACACGGCGACCACGACAAATATTCCCGCAACGGCCTTGACGGTCTTTTCCATTGAGCCGCCTGGTATCACGGCGGCGGCAAAGGTGCCCGCGGCGGCCGCGGCTATCAGGCAGATCGCCCACTGACGAACAGTGTCCATATTCATCCCCCGTTTTTGATCACGAGCACCGTCCCCGCCGATATCATCAGCACGGCGGCGCAAAGAATAAGCAAAGTATTCGTCATGGCGAATACATAACCGATATTTTTAAGCATCTCTGCCTGCTGCGCACAGCCGAGCAGCTCCGCAACGGCGGAGGCGGCACGCATGGCGAGCGCCCAAAGGGCAAGCTGCACGGCAGGCGGGGCGGCGATAAAGAAAAGAGCTATAGCTCCGTAAGCTCCGACCGCGTTTTTCATCAGCGCAAGGCTGCCCGCAACGCTTGAATACGCCTCGCTCAGAGCGCCGCCGACCACGGGCACAAAGGTATTCGCCGCGAGCTTCACGCCCCTTGCCGTCAGCGAATCCGCCGAGCCGGCAATAACGCATTTGATGCTCAAAAGCCCCGAAAACATGGCGGCGCAGATGCCGAGCACACTTGACACGGTCTTTCTGATAAGATCGCTGACGGCGGAGAGCCGCAGCGTGGGCAGCATCGCCCCGACCGCTCCGAGGGCGGCGGTCACGCCTATCAACGGCAGGAAAAAGTTCTCCGCAAACGCCGTCAAGGTCTCGGCGGCGGCAAACGCCGCACCTTGAACGGATACGGCGGCAGCGGGGTTGCCCGAGGCAGTCATAACTCCCGCAAGCACGGGAATAAGAGCCTTTTCAAAGACGGCGCAGGCAGATATCGCCGACACGCCCGCCTTGACGGTGGAAACTCCGCCCGAAAATATGCTCAGCATCAGGAAGCAGCCGCAGACGCAGCCCATGACCGCCCTGCTGCGCTCGTCATTAGGGAAAAATCCGCCGCAAACGCTTATCAGCATCACCGCCGCGACCGCTTTCATAGCCCCCGCGAGCGGAGCTTTAAGGCAGCCCTCGGTTATCTCCGCCATGAGCGAAAATATCGCTTTCGGCGAGGAATCAAGCATTGTCGCAAAGTCCATATCTCCGCAGCCGACGCGCTCAAGATAGTCCTTTGTCTCATCATCGAGCAGCTCCGACAGCTCCTTTGCCCCGCTCGCCTCGAGCTGATCTTTATAGTATTCATCCGTATTCGCCGCAAACGACGGCAAGGTAAAAATCGCAAGAAATATCAGCGCCGAGAGGGCGCGGAAAACGGCCTTTTTCATGCATTTATCAATCCTATCGCTATCTCGGCGGCAGCCTTTATCATCGGCATGGCGAGGGCTATCGCCCCGACCCTGCCCGCAAGCTCCACGGCCGCCGCTGCCGAGGAGAACGAATTATCATAGCACACGTCGGAGGCGAACTGCGTTATCACGCACACGGCGAGAGCCTTTATAAGTATCTCGACATTCTCTTTCTCAAGCCCCGCAAGGCTTATCAGATTCTCGACCGTTGAGGAGACGTTCAGCAGCACCCCGATGAGCTGCACGAGTATCACGCCGACCCCCGCGAGGGCGACGAGCGGCGCAAACTCGGGGCGTAGCTGCCGCATAAACGCATAAAGCAGCACGGCGAGCAGGCATAGAAAGACGATCTTGACTATATTCATAATCCGTCAGAATTCTATCAGCTTTTTGACGGAATCGAGCAGGTTTGAGAACTGCGGTATCAGCATCATCAACACCGCCACTATCCCCGCAAGGATGGTTATCATGGCATAGTCGTCCCTGCCCGAGCGCACGAGAATGGCGTTGAGGATCGCGACGATTATGCCGACCGCCGCTATCTTGATAACGACCGTTATATCCATTTGCCTCACCTCAGATCATCATTATTGCCGCCGAAACGCCCAGCATCACGCCGAGGGCGGGGAAGAGCTTTGAACTGCGGCGGTTCTTCTCCTCCCGCTGCTCAAGCTCGGCGGTCAGCAGGCGTTTATAATAGCCGCAGCTGTTGAGCTGGCCGTCAACGTCCGTCGCCCCGATGTCGGAGCCGAGGGCGGCAAGATATTCCTTTGCCTCCCCCAAAAGGCGGCACAGCTCACCGCGCTGCTCTATGCTCTTTCTCCACGCCGACGGGAAGGGCTCGCCCGACTCCATCCTCCTGCGGCAATCCGCAATGAAGTCGAGGTAGACAAAGCCGCCGTTTTTGTCAAGCTCACGCAGAAGCTGCTCAACGGTCAGATGTGCAAACCGAACCCCCGTCTCAACGGCGGAGATTAACAGCAGAGATTCGTGGATGACCCTCACCCGCCCCGCATAGAATGAAGCGACGCATTTGCCGCCGAGGGCGAACCCCAAAGCGACCGCGAGCGCCGCCGCCGTCTTAATCAAACAGATCACTCACCTTGATATTTTTTGACTCCCGCCCCGACAGGAGCACCGCGGTGTCGAATGCGCCCGTTTTCGCGAGTCTGCGGGCTATGGGCTTGCGCCTTAATTCCTCAACGCTGCCCGCATGGAGGCTCAGGGCGAAGTAGACCCCGCTGTTGAGCCCTATCTCTATCGCGGCGGCCTCCTCCTCTGAGGCAACCTCGTCGCAAATTATGATGTCGGGCGAAAACGAGCGCAGCGCTATCATTATCCCCTCCGCCTTTGGGTAGGCGGTCAGCAGGTCGCAGTTGCTGCCGAGGTCATTCTGCGGCACCGAGCCATAGCAGGCGCCCAATTCGCCTCTCTCGTCGCACACGAGCACCTTGACGCTCTCACCGAGCCTGCCGCCCGAGAGCTGGCGGGCAAGGTCGCGCAACACGGTGGTCTTGCCGCTTGCAGGCGGCCCCGCAACGATGATCGAGCGCAGCCCGAAAGCGAAATTCTCGCTGAGTATTTTATCCGCAGCGCCCTTTATCTCCCTCGCAATGCGGATATTGATGCAGCTTATATCCCTGACGGCGGTGACCTTGCCGCCGTCCGTGACCGCCGTGCCCGCAACACCCGCACGACTGCCGCCCGAGACGGTTATATAGCCGCTGTTTATGGCGTCCGCATAGCTGTGGACGGAGTAGCCGCACAGCCGCCTGAAGGTCTCCTCTATTTCATTCTCATCCGCTCCGAGCACGATATCCGAGCAGAAGCGGGTCAGCCTGCCCGCCCCGGCTATGAAGAAGCTGCCCTCGCTCGTCACCGCCACCACGGGTCTGCGGCTTCGCAGGCGTATTTCTCTGATATCATTCTTTATATCATCGCCGAGAGACATGAAAATATCCCTCAGCCCCGGCGGCAGGAAGCCCGCCGCAGCCTCAAATCGCTTTATATTATCCATTGCGTTTCCCTTCCTTCGCTGATGTTTAATGTATATTGCGCCTTGTCCGCAGTTAGAACACAAGAGGTAACAATTCTGTAGCACTAAGTTACAATCCTGTTACAATTATTGACGGCGGGGCGATTTTATGTATATAATTAAATCAGCAAGACGGAAAGAGGCGATATAATGTATCGTATAAAGCGAATTGCGGCGCTTGCGGCTGCGGCGGCAATGGTGCTCACCCTCGGCTCCTGCGGCAAGGGAGCCGAAACAGCCTTAACGGCCACGGCGGACGACGCACCCGTTTTTATGCTGTCCTCGCTGCCCGATATAGGCAAATATGAGCCTGCTCAAAATTATAAAAGATATTCAGACAGCTATTGCGGGGAGCTGACCCCCGGCAACTACGGCACACTTATCCCCTTTGTCGGCAGAGACAGCGAATTCTCGCCGCCCGAGGACCCAGAGACCGTTATCCGCGAGTCCCTCTACGGTCTGATGACGGTGGACGGCAAAGTGGTGGTCGACCCCGTTTACACCGCCTTTGATATATATGATATCGGCGGGGGCAAGAGCATCCTTGCGCTCACCAGCGTGCCCGGCGACAGCAGCGACCCGAATAATTTCCACAACCTGCTCACCGTCGCCGCCTCCGACGGCTCATGGGTCGTCAACCGCATCGACGCCTATGTTGTTTCATCGTCGGGCGGCAAAATAGTGCTCAACATCTATGACGACAAGAAGGGCTGCAACTGCGTTGAGGTGCTTGACCTGAAGGGCAAGCAGCTTGCCGCATATGACAATGCGATATCCGATTACGGCTACCTCGACGGGATCCTTTATATACTGAAAGAAAGTCCGGGTTTTGACGAATACTACGATTACGTCACCGAGCTTATCGACGACAACGGCAACACCGTACTTGAGGGCTACAACCTCTGCTCCGCGTTAAAGAACGACCTCGCCGTTGCCCGTGAGGTCGATTATTTCGGCATCGTGCGCCGCGACGGCACATGGCTGCTCGACCCCGTTTATGAGAATGTCGAGACTATCGGCGTTGATACTCAGTACTATCACGCGAGCGTCAACGGCAGCGGAGTGCTGCTCGACAGCAATGGCAATATAATCAGCCGATATGACGGCGAAAGCTACGGCCGCAATTATATCATCGCCGGCAACAGCCTCGTATTCAACCGTATGCTCGACGACGACGTCACCTACTATAATATCGACGGCAAGCCTATCACCTGCAAGGAGAGCGGCGCGGTCGCAGTGAACTGCAACGAATATCTCGGCCTGTTTTTCGGCTCGAAGGACGGCGTGGGCTATGTATTCGACATAGGCGGCAAAATGCTGGCGAGCCTTGAGGGCGCGACGGGCATGGATGCCGTCTCCGGCGCGGACTACGGCAACTATTATGTGCTCTATGTGGCAAACGGCTCCAACTCCGTCGGCGTTGTATTCTCCTCAGACACTCACAAGGAGGTTTACCGCTTCACCGTGAACGAGGGCAACAGCTCGTCATTCATCGCCTCGATAACGCCCGAAGGCGTAGCGGTCCTCTGGCAGTCCGACGATCAGACCACAAGCTACCGCGTGGTGGATTTCGCCACCGACAAGGTGCTCGTTGACAGCTGCCCGTTTGCGATAATCGTCAGGGCAGGCGGCAACGCCTATGTCAACGTCTGCAACGACGACTTTATTAAAATTTATGACAGCGGCTTCGGCCTGCTGCTTAAAGTGACCAATAATTACACCGACTGACAGACACACAAAAGAACGGAGGACAATTATGAGGAAATTCATTTGCGCTCTTCTTGCAGTTATTCTTGTATTCTCTCTTGCCGCCTGCTCCGGCCCCACTGCGATCAAAAATACCGGCAACTTTGAATTCACCGAGAGCAACTACCCCAAGATGGGCGGCTCTCTTGCCGCTCTGCCCCTCGGCGAAGCGATAACCGCCTATGCGCTCGGCATCAGCCGTGAGGAAGCCTCCAAGCTGATAGTCTTTGAGGGCTCCACGACCGACAACTATAAGGCGATAGTGGACGGCAAATTCGACATTCTGCTCGCCTATGAGCCGTCGGAGGAGGCAAAGGCTTATATCGCCGAGAAAGGCGCGGAGCTTGAGATGACCCCCATCGGTGCAGACGCCCTTGTATTCATTTGCAGCAATCTTAACAAGGTCGATTCGCTGACGGTGGATCAGATAAAGGATATCTACAGAGGTAAGATAACCGACTGGAGCGAGGTCGGCGGCAAAAAGGGCGCAATAATCCCCTATCAGCGCAATAAGGACAGCGGCAGCCAGACCCTCTTTGACAAGCTCATCAACCTCGGCGACGAGATGACCGACGCCCCCAAAGAGAGGATAATCGGCTCGATGATAGGCCTGCTTGAGGCGGTCGCCGAATACGACGGCTCCGAGAATGCCCTGGGCTACACGGTCTACTATTATCTGACAAATATGGAGAGCGACAAGCTCTCGACCTCCAAGATCCTCGCCGTGAACGGCGTTAAGCCGACCAACGACACCATTGCGTCGGGCAAATACCCCTTTGTCAACGACTTCTATGTCGTTATCCCCAAGAATCTGCCCGAGGACGCCCCCGCCCGCGTGCTCTATAATTGGATAATCTCCGAGCAGGGCAAGGAGCTTGTGAAAAAGGAAAATTATGTAGCAAAATAAAATTACGGTTGAAAGCGGAGAAGAATTGTGGTATTCTTTTCAAGTAACCGTTCATAAATAACGTCACAAAGCCGGCGGTTACTCGTTAACCGTCGGCTTTTATGTGAGGATTCGGAGGTAAATTTATGATATATCGCCTTTTCGCCGAGCGTCTCCCCGACGCCGACACCAAATGGCTATGGCTCGCCGCCCTCGTCTTTACGGCGGCTCTCTCGGCGCTGGCGCTGAGGGTATTCAAGAATAAACTCCCCCGTGACAAGGGCAGGGAATTCGCCGTGGACGGCGCCCTCTCCGCGGGCAAGGTCAGGGGCGCAGGCATCGTCTTTGTCTGCTGCTTCATCATCAGCACACTGCTGTTTGTGCCCGTCACGCTCGAATATGTTTTCTACTACATTCTCGTTTTCTTCGGAATGCTCTCGGGCTACCTCGACGACCGCTCGGATAAACCGTGGGGCGAATACAAAAAGGGCGTTATAGATCTTATCATCTCCACTCTCACGTCTCTTTGCTTCGTCCACTATAACCCCGAGCTGCTGAATCTCAGCTTCTTCGGCTTCGGCTTCCGCGTCCACCCCATAATATATGTCATTCTCGGCGCTCTCGCCGTATGGATGCTCGTCAATGCGGTCAACTGCTCCGACGGTATCGACGGCTACAGCAGCAGCCTGACGATAGTTTCGCTGCTCTCCGCCTCGGGCGCGATCCTCATAAACGGCACCGGCAAGGCTCCTCTCATCGCGGCACTGCTGATGATAGTCTCGCTCCTCCCCTACCTTTGGAAGAACGCTCAGCCGAGCACGATGCTCATGGGCGACGCCGGCTCAAGGGCGCTCGGACTTTTCCTTTGCATAACGATGTTCAAGACGGGCAACGCCCTTTTGATAATCCCGATGTGCTGTATGCTTTGCCTTGACGGTCTGGTGGGCATAGTCAAGATAGTCACCATCCGCTTCCTGCACATCAATCCGCTCAAGAATATCCGCACCCCGCTGCACGACCACTTCCGCAAGAACAAGGGCTGGTCGAATTCGCAGGTCATATTCAGGCTCTGCATCCTCCAATCCCTCATCTCGGCGGCGGCGCTCATCATAATGAAATAAAGCACGACCCGGGCAAGTGCTCCGACGCACCCGCCCGGGTCGTTTTATCACATGAAATTATTCGTAGCGTTTAACTTTCAGAAGTCTCGCCGCATTTGCGACGGAAATTATCATCGTGCCGACATCGGCGAATATCGCAGCCCACATAGGAGCGAGACCCGCAACGCCGAGAGCGACGACTACCACCTTGACTACCACGGCAAAGGCAATGTTGGAGCGGAGAACGCTCATTGCGCGCTTGCTCTGATAGACCGTATCGGCAAGCCTTGACAGTTCTGAATCGGTGAGGATAACATCCGCCGCTTCGCACGCCGCCTGAGTGCCGAGGCCCATTGCAACGCCTACATCGGCGCAGGCGAGCACGGGGGCGTCGTTGATGCCGTCGCCGACATATATAACGCCATTTGAGCCGTCCTTGATATCCTCAAGGCTGCTCAGCTTATCCTGCGGCAGAAGCCCGCTTCTGAAATCGTCGATATCGCAAACGGTGCAGACCTTCCTCGCCTGCTCGGCGGTGTCGCCCGTGAGCATCACGCTGTGCTCAACGCCGAGCTTACGCAGCTTCTTTATCGTTTCGGCTGCCTCGGGTCTGACCTCACCGTCTATCCCGACAGCGCCGACAGCCTTGCCGCCGAGCGCCACATACACGGGGGATTTCGGCATATCGGAGACATCTACGCCGTTATTCTTCATCAGCCTCACGCCGCCGCAGAGCAGCTTGCCCTCGGGCACGGTGACGGAGGTGCCGCCGCCCGCGACCTCGGAGAAATCGGAGCAATCGGAAATATCCGTCTCGCCCGCCGCCGCAACTATCGCTTTGGCGATGGGGTGAGTTGAGTAGTATTCGCATTTTGCCGCATAGGCAAGCACTTCATCCGCCGTGTGACCCTCGGCCGCGTATATCTCGCCGACCTTCAGCTCGCCCGTGGTGAGCGTGCCGGTCTTATCGAATACAGCAGTATCGACCTTGGCAAGCGCTTCGATATAGCGGCTGCCCTTGATTATCATGCCGTTCTTTGCCGCAGCGCCCATGGTCGTGAAGAACGCAAGGGGCGCCGAGATAACTATGGCGCAGGGGCAGGAGGCAACAAGGAGGATAAGGCTTCTGTGTATCCAGTCATGCCAATTGCCGGTGATGAGCGAGGGAATAACGGCTATCAGCACCGCCGCGCCGACGATGGCGGGTGTATAATACTTTGCAAATTTGGCAACAGCTCTTTGCGCCTTGCCTTTTTTCTTTGAAGCCTCGTCGACCATCTCGACTATCCTTGCCGCGGAGGACTGTGACTTGCCCGCGGTGGCTTCAAAATATATGATGCTGTCGCCGTTCATCATGCCGCTGAGGATCGTGGCGCCGGGTTTGACTGCTATGGGCATACTCTCGCCCGTGAGCGCGGAGGCGTCCATGCTGCCCTCGCCCTCGGTGACAGTGCCGTCAACGGGCACTACCTCGTGGGGCATAACTGCGAGCTTTGCACCCGCCGTGACCTCGTCCGCGTCTATCTTCTTGACCGTGCCATCAGGCTGAACGAGATTTGCCGTGTCGCTGACAATGCTGAAGAGCGCCTCAATTGATTTGCGGCTTCTGTCGCCCGCGAATTCCTCCATCAGCTCGCCCGCTCTGAAGAGCACCGAGACCGTAGCGGCCTCAAAGAATTCGCCGAGGGCGCAGGCGGCTATGACCGCCACAACAAGCAGGAATTCCTCGCTTATCTCTCTCTCCTTGAGATCCTTAATCGCGTCAATGAATATCGGCAGGGCGCATATAACCGTCGCCGCCATGAGAAGGATATCCTTGACCGTATCGCCGAACATCGGCAGGAACGAAACGGCAATAAGGAGCGCGCCGATCACCGTTATGACTATCTCCAACGCACCGCCCGAATGCTCGTGCTCATGCTCATGCTCGCCGCAGCCGCAGCAATCGCAGCCGCATGAATGCTCGTGTGAATGTTCGTGCTCATGCTCGTGGCTATGAACGCTGTGCTCTTTCTCTTTTTTCATAAGCTCACTTCCCCTGTTTAACATTATATTGCTGCTTGTGCAAAATGTGCTCAAGTCCCGACTCGAGGATCTCTCTGACATGGTCATCATCAAGTGCATAGTATACTGTCTTGCCCGAACGCCTCGGCCTCACAAGCCCCGCAGCCCTCAGAATTCTGAGCTGGTGCGATACGGCGCTCTGACCCATATCAAGATGCTCCGCAAGATGAAGCACGCACATTTCCCCCGCCGTCAGGGCGGTCAGAATGCGTATCCTCGTGCTGTCGCCGAAGACCTTAAACAGCTCCGAGAGGTCATACAGCACCTCGATATTCGGCTCATCCGATTCGTTTATTGCGTCGCAGATGTGACCTTTTTTGACCTTGTCTCTCTCCATGGGGTTCATCCTCCGTTCGATATATGAACACATATTCATATGTTGGTTTTATTATAGTCCCCTTTTCCGCGTTTGTCAACCCCTTTTTCTTGCTTTTTTATGAGCAAAATGACGATAAGCAATTGACTAAACCATATAAATTGTATATAATAGCTAAAAGAAGATATATAATGACCGTATTATTTCCTTTAATTTGTTTCGGCGGCTTTTTGTGGGCGAAAATGGCTGACAATTGTGCAATTGACGGTTGAGGAAGTATTTTTATTAAAAACCGCTTATTTGTATCTGACCCGTCTGCGGCACACCTCATCCGTATCGCGTTGCTCGACACCTTCTCCTCAAGGAGAAGGCGGATTTAACTGATGACTCGCAGTCAAATCGGCTCCCTCATCAGAGGGAGGCTCGAGCACCTGCAAGCTCGGCGGTTTTTGACTGTGAACGCAATTTGCCCGCTTGATTCGGCACAACGGAAATCAAATTTTATCCGTGGAGGAACAGTTTGGTGATAGGTGATATTGTAAAAATTACGGTTGACAGGCCGCTCGGCAGCCGTCATCCGAAGCATAAGAACATTATTTATCCGATAAACTACGGCTACATTGAGGGGATCATCGCCCCTGACGGTGAAGAACAGGACGCTTATATTCTCGGTGTCGACGAACCGTTAAAGGAATTTATCGGCAAGGTGATAGCTGTCATTCACCGTAACGACGACGCGGAAGAAAAGCTCGTGGTTGCGCCTGAGCAAGCATTCTTCACCGCAGAAGAGATTGCAAAAAAGACAGCGTTTACGGAGCAATATTTTGATTCGGAGATACTCATGTGAGCCGGCGGCGCTGCTTAACATTTCATAAAACACAAGGAGTTTTTATGGCAATTACTTTACGACCCATTACCGAGGACAACTTTATTGACGCATTCAACCTGAAGCTGAAAGACGGGCAGGAGCGCTTCGTTTCCCACCCAATTCGCAGCCTTGCGCAGGCCTATGTCTACCGCGACCAGTGTCAGCCGTTCGGCATCTACAGCGGCGGGCTGATGGTCGGCTATGTGATGGTCATCTACGATCGCGACGTCCCGGAATACGACATATGGCACATGATGATAGACGGCTCACAGCAGGGCAACGGCTTCGGCAAGGCGGCGCTTGAGCTTGTGCTTGAGTATATCAAGGGTAAGCCCTTCGGCGATTCGGGCAGAGTTGCCCTCACCTGCAACAAAGATAACCCCGCCGCGCTTAATCTTTATAAATCTTTCGGATTTGAATTGACCGGCGGCGAAGACGACGATGAAGTCGAGCTTGCGCTGACGGTGTAAATCCCACTAAATCAAAGTAAGGGAGATATTGATATGAAAAAAATCATTGCGCTGCTGCTCTGTGCCTGCGTGCTGCTGCTTGCCGGCTGCGGCGGAGCGGACGACAGCGCCGAGACCACCGTTGCCGCGCCCGAGGGCTATGTCGGCGAGGGGCTGCTCACCTCATTGAAGGTGCTCGTCTATTCAAACGAATATTTCGTCAACGACGTTTTCATCAACGGCAGCCTGCCCGTCTCATACGACAAGAGCATCGAGAAGGAATCTCACATCTATTACCGCGTTACCGCCGAGAATTTCACCGATTACGCTTCACTTGAGAGCGCCGTGCTCTCCACCTATACCGAGCAGGCGGCCGAGAAGCTGCTGAAAAGCAGCAAATACGCCCAGATAGACGGCGTATTCTGCGTCGACGCTTTCCTGCTCAATCAATCCGCCCCCGCGCCCGAGTGGGATATTGAGTCGGCGAGCGCCCGCATGATATCCGATGATGAATGCGAGCTTAAAGTCCCCGTTACCCGCACGGATTCAACCAAGTCAGAGGTGACGCTCACCGCGGTCAAAGTTGACGGCAGCTGGCGTCTTAACGATATTTACGAAGGATAAGGAGCAAGGAAATGAGCAATATAAGAACTCCATGGTTTGATAAAGTTGACAGGCGTCTCCCGCTTGCGGAGTACCCGAGACCGCAGTTTGAGCGCCAAGACTGGATTTGCCTCAACGGCGAATATGACTACGCCATCACGGGCGACACCGCCGATGCGCCGAAGAAATACGACGGCAAGATCCTTGTGCCGTTCTCGGTCGAATCCGAGCTCTCGGGCGTCGGCAAGGCTCTGCTGCCCGAGCAGCGCCTTTGGTACCGCAGAAAGTTCACCGTCGGCAAGGAATTCAGCGGCAAAGAAGCCCTGCTTCACTTCGGCGCGGTGGATTGGCAGTGCAGCGTATGGGTCAACGGCAAGCTCGTCGGCGAGCACACCGGCGGCTACAATCCCTTCACCTTTAACATAACCGACGTCATCACCGAGGGCGAAAATGAGCTTGTGGTCAAGGTCTTTGACCCGACGGACGCAGGCCACCAGCAGCGCGGCAAGCAGATACTCGTCACCAAGGGCTTCTGGTACACCGCCACCTCCGGCATATGGCAGACCGTGTGGCTTGAGCCGGTCAACCGCTGCCGCATTGATTCGCTGCGCCTTGTGCCCGACATCGACGAGGGCGTTATCCGCATAAATATCAAACGCACCTGCAAGTGCGGCGGCAAGCTCTATGCCAAAGTGCTTGAGGGCGACAAGGTCGTATTTGACAGCGAGATCGCCGACAAGGCTGCGATCCCCGTGCCCGACGCAAGGCTCTGGAGCCCCGAGGCTCCGTTTCTTTACACTCTGCTGCTCACTCTCGACTGCAACGGCGAAAAGGACGAGGTCTCAAGCTACTTCGGTATGCGTAAATTCTCGATAGTCAAGGACTCCGCAGGTATCCCGAGGCTCGGACTCAATAACAAGCCCTATTTCCAGAGAGGTCTGCTCGACCAGGGCTACTGGCCCGAGAGCCAGCTCACGCCTCCGACCGACGAGGCAATGATATTCGACATTGAGAAGATGAAGGAGCTCGGTTACAATATGCTCCGCAAGCATATCAAGGAGGAGCCGCTCAGGTGGTATTACCACTGCGACAGGCTCGGTATGCTCGTGTGGCAGGATATGATAAGCGGCGGCCAGTATATCGGCAACGTCCTTGCCGGCGTGCTCCCGAATATCAACATCCATGTCAAGGATAATATGTATAAGAGCTTTAAGCGCGACAAGCCCGAATGGAGACAGGAATTCAAAGACGAGCTTTTCGGCATGATAGACAATCTCTATAACTGCGTCTCCGTCTGCTGCTGGGTGCCCTTCAACGAGGGCTGGGGTCAGTTTGACGCCAAGGAGATAGGCACCGCGATAAAGAATTACGACCCCTCCCGTTTCGTCGACCACGCCAGCGGCTGGCACGACCAGGGCGGCCCGGAATTCAAGAGCATACACAAATATATCCTGCCCGTCCACGCCCCGACCGCCCGCCGCACGGCAGGCAGGCCGATAGTGCTCAGCGAATACGGCGGCTACAGCTGGAATATAGTCGAGCACGCATGGAACCCCAAGCGCTCCTTCGGCTACATTATGTTCAAGAACAGCGAGAAGCTATCCGCAGCGTACAAGCGCCTGCACGAGAGCCAGGTCATCCCGCTGATAAACAAGGGCCTTTGCGCCACGGTCTACACGCAGGTAAGCGACGTTGAGTTTGAAGTCAACGGCATTTACAGCTATGACCGCAAGATACTGAAGCTTGACGCCGACACCGTCAGGGCGGTCAACGTCAAGCTGACCTATTGAGCCTATGGGTGATAATTTGGGAGTTCGTCTGCGGCTTGTGGCTCTTATCGAGATACTCACGCTGTATACGGATGAATGTAATCTGCTGACGATAGACGAGATAATAGATAGGCTCGGCGAATACGGCTACGACGTCACCCGCCGAACGGTGCTATCCGACCTCAAGGAGCTGAACCGCACCTCGTTCAAGGTCATCTGCGTCAATTCGCCCGCCAAGGGCTATTACCTTGCAAAAAGCTATTCTCAGGCCTCGCTCCATCTGCTGCTCGAGGCGGTGTATTCCTCAACGGTGCTCACCGATGACGATGTTGCGGATCTCCAGAGCCATCTGCGCTCCACCGCCTGCATCCCGACACTCGAGCTGCTTGCCGAGACAACCGAGAATCTTAACTTCAGGACCAGCAAGGTTGGCGTCCCCGTTGATATCCTGCGCACCATACGTCTGGCAATTCACACAGGCAAGCGCATAAGGCTCAGCCTGCTGCATTCCGTGCCCGGCGATTCATTCGCCTACGCCTGCGACACCGAGACGATTACGGTGAATCCGTGGCGGATAGTCATCACCTCGGAGTCGGTCGCGCTCGTATTCACGCTCCCGCAGCAGCCCGACGAGCCTAAATTCGTCACTCTGCGGCGGATAAGCGGGGCGGAGCTGCTCGACGAGCCGTCAAACAACAAATTCGAAGGCGATCCGCTTGTTTCGCTCAACTATTACGACGGCGGCAATGCCGTTGCAAGTATGCGCAAGCACGAATGGGTGATCCTCAGCTTCAAATCCGAATATGCGGAGCTTGTGGAGAATCAATTCGATTTCCCCGTACAATACAGGCGCTCGGAGCACGAAGGGCTGACCGAGGCCAAGGTCTTCACCCTCGTTGATGAGAAGCTGATAGGCTGGCTCTATCTGCACGCCGACAAGATAACGGCTCTCGCCCCAAGACGGCTTGCCGAGATAATGTCACGCCGAGTATGAGTATAATATAAAAGAGGTATTATTATGTTTAAGAAAATAATTGCGGCGTTCCTTGCCGCCGTCCTCGTTCTTTCGCTTGCCGCCTGCGGCAAAAAGGAGAAGGAACCCACCGAGCCTATTGAAGCGCCGACGAAGAAGGTCGCCGTGCTCGTTGCCCCCGAGGCGCAGTACCCCGAGGATTACAAAGCTGCCGCCGAGCTTGCCGCCGCCTATCCCGAAGCCGTGACGGTCAGGGAATACGCCGACAGCCGCATCCTCAAGGCGGGCAACCCCGAGATAATGCAGCTCTCCGAGGAGCTGGCAAAGGATTCCTCAATAGGTGCAATAATTTATGCAAGGGCAACTCAATACACCTCCCTCGCCATTACGGCGGCGAAGAAGATAAACCCCGACCTTGTCACCGCCTGCATCGAGCCGGAAGATTCCGTTGATACCCTTTCCCAGCTCTCTGATGTCGTATTCTGCGCCGACTGGAACAAAGCCGCTCAGGATATCATGTCCACCGCCAAGGAAGCGGGCGCCGAGTATTTCGTCATGTTCTCATTTAACCGCCACATCACCGACAATCCGTTCCACGCAGCCGAAAGATCATATATCGAAAAGGCGTGCAAGGACAGCGGCATCAACTTTGTCTATGACAACGCCGTTGACCCCACCTTCTCGGGCGGTATTGAGAAGTCGCAGCTCTATATCAAAGAATCCGTTGCCCGTCTCATCAACAACGGCAATATAAGCGGCAGCAACGTGGTGCTCTTCTCGACCGACAGCGCCGTGCAGTCCACCCTTGTGAGCGTTGCGGACGAAAAAGGCTTCATCTATGTGTGCCCGTCGTTCCCGACCGCCTACAACGGCGTGAGCGAGATCTGCAAGGCCGATTACCCAGAGAAGATAGCCGATGTTGCGACATTTATCAAATCGCTCAAGGCGGCAGTCCCCACGGACGGCACAGGCAGGCTCTATGCTTATTCCTACCCCCTCGCCTCAACGCTGCTAAGCAGCGCGGTCTACACCGTATTTGACATTCTGAACGGCAAGACCACCGCGGATAACCTCGCCGAGCGAGCCGCCATGCGCGCTGCCGACGCCGCAGGCGACGAAGGCTTCACCATAGCGGCGTATCAGGATTACGGCAATGTTTTCGCTGCCTATCGCCCCAGATTTGAAAAGCTGAGATAACCGAATAAATAAGCGTCACCCCTCCGAGTGTTTTTCAACGCCCGAAGGGGTGATTTTTGTTGTACTATTTGAATTCCGTCAGATCCTCGAGCAGGAGACGGAGCCTGGATATTTCATTGCGCTCGGGTTTGGCGGCGAACTCGGCAAAGAGCGCATTCATCAACAGCTCGGCGTTCAGGTTGACGCTGCTGCCCGCCGCAAGCACGGCGCTCGTATGCACGGTGCAGCCCTCGACTCGGCAGTCAAAGCTCCTTGTCATATCGCAGAGGTTGACCGTTTTAATGCCCTTTTTGCTGCGCTTCTCGGCGTTCAGCACTCCCGAAGCCATGACGGCGGCAGCGCCCGCGGCGAAGCCCTCCGCCTCGCCCTCGGAGGCGAATTCGGTGGTTATCTCATACTCGGCGGCGGCTATCTGATTTGACTTGCACACGGGTTCGCACGCCTCAAGCATCCTGATACCCTCGGGCATAACGGCGTTCAGCCTGTCCACTATCTCGGCGAACGGCATTTCGTCATCCTCTATGCGGATGTCGAGCGGCTCGCGCCTACCCTCCTGCCCGAGAGGCAGCGGCAGCAGGAATGTTATATACGGGTGCGGATTGAAGCCCTCGGTATACCAAAGAGGGATGTTTGCCCGCCTGACCGCACGGGTCAGGCAGCGGTTCATGTCAAGGTGCGAGGTGTATATCGCAAGCCCCCGCTTCTCAAACCATATTCTGACGGATTTCATTGCATACACCTCCGTTCAGCCTTGCCGCTCCGCAGCCGGCGCATTTCTCGCGGCACGAGGCGGTTGTTTCGCCCCTGTGCGCCTTTTCGTTCTCCCTGATAAGAAATTTCTTGGTCACTCCGTAATCCATGTGATCCCACGGCAGCACCTCGTCGAAGCTGCGCTTCCTCGCCGTATAGAAGAACGGATCGATACCGTTCTCGGCGAAGCTGTCCATCCACTTCTCACGGTCAAGGTGCTCCTCCCAGCTGTCGAATTTGCAGCCCTTGCGCCACGCTGCCTCGATAACGTCGCAGAGGCGGCGGTCGCCCCTTGCAAACACGCCCTCAAGGAAGCTCGTCCACGGCACATGTCGCGAAACGCTGACCTTTCGCGTTTTAACGCATGAGATAAGGAAATTCTGCTTCTCGATAAGGGTATCGGGTCTGTCCTGCGGCTCCCACTGGAACGGGGTAAAGGGCTTCGGCACAAGGGAAGCGACGCTGACGCTGACGTTAACGCCCTTGCCCTTGGGTTTATTCTCATTGTGATAGAATTCATCGACGACCGCCTGAGCGAGGTCGGCAATGCCTCTGATATCATCCTCGGTCTCGGTCGGCAAGCCTATCATAAAGTAGAGCTTGACCGCAGTCCAGCCGCCTGCAAAAGCCTGCCTTGCGGTGGAGAGCACCTCTTCCTCGGTGATATTCTTATTTATGACGTCGCGCAGCCGCTGAGTGCCCGCCTCGGGGGCGAAAGTAAGTCCGCTGCGGCGCACGGCGTTGAGCTGCTCCATAAGCTCCTTGGGGAAGTTATCCGCCCTGAGCGAGGGCAGAGAAATATTTATCTTATTCTCGACCGTCCACGGGAGCATATCGGTTATCAGCTTCTCAAGCCCTCTGTAGTCGCTCGTGCTGAGCGAGCAGAGGGATATCTCGTCATAGCCCGTTTTTTCGCATATCGAACGGCACTGAGCCTCGACAGTCTCGGGGGATTTCTCTCTGAGCGGTCTGTTGAGGAAGCCCGCCTGGCAGAAGCGGCAGCCTCTGATGCAGCCCCTGAATATCTCAACGGTAGTTCTGTCATGCACAACCTCAAGGAACGGCACGACAAATTCAGTCGGCGCAAACATTTTATCGAGGTCTGCGACATTGCGCTTCTCGACCTTCTCGGGTGCGCCGTGGGTGGGGGTTATCGACTTAACGGTGCAGTCGTCGTTATACTCGACCTCATAGAGTGAGGGCACATAGACGCCCTTGATCTGAGCGGCGGCCTCAAGGAACTCCTGCTTCGTCGCGCCATTTGCCTTATACTCCTTGAGCAGGTCGATAAGCTCGTTTGTGACCTCCTCGCCGTCGCCCGGGAGGGTTATATCAAAGAATTCAGCCATGGGTTCGGCGTTGCAGACGCACGCGCCGCCCGCAATGACTATCGGGGTCAGGTCTTTTCTGTCCCTCGACCTGACGGGCAGCCCCGCAAGGTCGAGCATATTGAGCACATTGGTGTAGCTCAGCTCATACTGCATGGTGAAGCCGATAAGGTCGAAATCCTTTATCGCTTCGCCGCTCTCAAGGGCATAGAGCGGGATGCCGTTATCGCGCATGACCTGCTCCATATCCACATCCGGCGCGAACACACGCTCGCACCATGCGTCGTCCCTTGCGTTGACGAGGGAATAGAGTATCTTCATCCCGAGGTGGGACATGCCTATCTCATAAGTGTCGGGGAAGCAGAACGCATAGCGGATATCAATTTTTGACTTATCCTTGACTATGCTGTTCAGCTCGCCGCCCGTGTATCTGCCGGGCTTTTGCACGCCGAGCAGGAATTTTTCGATTTCTTTCGGATACATAACACTTCTCCTAATTCAAAGCTGTCCCTTGTATTGTAGCATATTATTCTTTAAAAATCTACAGCTTAATGCTGTCCTTTTCTTTTTTGTTGAGGAATACGGCGGCGGCAAGATATATCGAAACGCCGAGGAGGGTGACATTGCCGTCTCTTATCAGCTTTGCCGCCCCGATACAGCAAAGGGGCACGGCGACGCAGGCGGAGACAACGAAGGATATGCGCTCGGCTCTGTCGTATTCGAGCAAGCCGCTGAGGAGTGTGAAGAGCAGGTTGCCGCCGTCCATCGGCACGCAGGGCAAGAGGTTGAACGCCCCGATGCCGAGGCTTATCATGGCACAGTCATGCAGCGAACCGCCTCCCCTGCCGACGGCAAGCAGCACGGCGGAGAAAACGAGGTTTGCGGCGGGTCCGCAGGCATAGAGCAAGGCTTCGTCGCTCCTGCGGGCAAGCGCGCCGCAGCGCTCGAGCTTCACGCCGTAGAACGACAGCTCTATCAGGCTCGGCCGCTCGCCCATAGCGACAAGGCAGATCAGATGCCCCGCCTCGTGGACAAGGCAGCAGAGCAGGGCGGCGGAGCTGATGCCGCTCTCATCGAGGATAAGAGTCAGCGTGACCGCGGCGGCAAAGGAGACGTTTATTTTCAGCCGTGTCTTGCCTATATCAGCTTTCATCGGCACCGTCGGGGTAGAGCAGCCGCTCCGGGTCGACCCTGACCCCGCCTATCCTGACCTCAAAGTGCAGGTGCGGCCCCGTAGACCAGCCCGTCGAGCCGACAAGCCCCACCGTCTCGCCCTGCCTTATGACGCTGCCCTCGGTGACATATATCTCCGAGAGGTGACAATAATAGGTCTCAAGCCGCTCCGAATGCCGCATGAGCACATATTTGCCCCACACATCGTTCTCCCCCGTCTCCTCTATCTCGCCGTAAAATGCCGCAGCCACCGGAGTGCCCTCCGCCACGGCAAGGTCAAGCCCCGTATGGAAGCCGTATCTGCCCGAGATCGGATTTGTCCTGTAGCCGAAACGGGAGGTTATCCGCGCGCCCTTGACCGGCATCACGGGCGAAACGCTGACATAATAAGGTGCAAAAGAGGTGCCCTTTGCCGCCTCGCCCGAGCCGATATCCCCGCCGCCCGAGCCGCTCTCCATCTCGCCGACGGCGACGGTCTCACCCGTCTCATCGCTGACAGCCTCAAACACCGTCAGCCCCGTGTCGACATTAGTGCTTGCAGCAACGGCATCGGCCGCCGCCTCCTGCCCCTCAGTCGGCGTTTCGGCTGCCTCTCCCCGCTCCTCAACGGGCTTTATGGCGAACGACGCCGCATTCTTTATCTGCTCCCACACCTGCCCGACGGTCATATTCTTGGCCATGATCCCCGAGTAATCGCCCCTCATCCTCTCATAGACGGCGGGGCTGAGCTTCGAGGTCAGCAGCACCGCCGCCGCGACCGCGGCGCACAGCGCCGTTTGCAGCAGCAGCAGGCGCATGAGGCGGTCGGTTTTGTTCTTTGGCTTTTTGCTCCTTTGCGTCTCTCTCGGCGTATCCTCATCTGCAAAACGGAATTTGCTCCTGTATTCATCACGTTCCGTCCGCTGCGGAAACGAATTTTCAAAGCCGTTATCCATTTTTTATCCTCCGAAAATCATTTTTCAGTCAATAATATGAAAAAAATATCCGCCGCATTCCGAAGAATACAGCGGATGAACGGCTTATATATTCTGTTTTACTGGACTCCGAACAGCAGATCGCCGTAGGAGGGATATGGCCAATATTCCTCGGCGGTAATGCTCTCGGCGGCGTCGACATACTCACGGAGCAGATTCATCTGCGGAAGAACTCTGTCGCGGATAAGCTCCGATTCCCTTGCGGCGTCGCCCGCCTCGCTCAGCCCGTCAACGGCCTGTGAAAGCCCGTGGACAGCCGAGAATATCTTCCTTGAGAGGGTGGCGAGCTTCTCCGCCGTCACCTGCTCATAGCTGCCGCTCGGGTCTATACCCGCTATGCCCATGGTCTTGACCGTGTCGCAAAGGGTCTTGAAATACGCGCTGACGGCGGGCAGAATATCTTTATTCGTCATATCCGTCATCGTCAGAGCCTCTATGCGTACATTCTTGCAGTAGCTCTCGAGATATATCTCGTAGCGGGCCTCAATCTCCTGACGGCTGAACACCTTATGCTCGGCAAAGAGCTTGATATTCTTATCCTTGAGCAGATAGGGCAGGCAGTCGGGCGTGGTGGGCAGGTTGAGCAGCCCGCGGCGCTCCGCCTCGGCTATCCACTCATTGTCGTAGCCGTTGCCGTTGAAGATTATGTGTTTATGATCCTTTATCGTTTTTCTGATAAGCGAATGGAGGGCTTCCTCAAAGTCGTCGGCGCTCTCGAGCCTGTCTGCATACGATTTGAGCGACTGAGCAACTACGGTGTTGAGCACGATATTCGCGCTCGCTATCGAATTCGCCGAGCCGAGCATACGGAACTCGAATTTGTTGCCCGTGAAGGCGAACGGAGAGGTCCTGTTGCGGTCGGTGGTATCCTTTGCGAATCTCGGCAGGATATGTACGCCGACCTTCATTACCGCCTTCTCTCTTGCGTCATAGGCGGTCTCGTTCTCGATAGCCTCAAGGATGTCGCTCAGCTCGTCGCCGAGGAACATTGAGACAATTGCGGGCGGCGCTTCGTTCGCGCCGAGGCGGTGGTCGTTGCCCGCGCTGGCAACGGATATACGCAGCAGATCCTGATAATCGTCGACCGCTTTGATTACAGCGCAGAGGAAAAGCAGAAACTGAGCGTTCTCATACGGAGTTTCGCCCGGCTCGAGCAGATTGACGCCGTCGGTGGTCGATATCGACCAGTTGTTGTGTTTGCCGCTGCCGTTGACGCCCTCAAAAGGCTTCTCGTGCAGCAGGCAGACCATGCCGTGCTTGCGGGCGACCTTTTGCATTATCTCCATGGTTAGCTGGTTATGGTCGGTGGCGATATTCGTCACGGCAAAGACGGGAGCAAGCTCATGCTGAGCAGGTGCGACCTCGTTATGCTCGGTCTTGGCGAATACGCCGAGCTTCCACAGCTCCTCGTCAAGCTCATTCATAAAGGCGGAAACTCTGGGCTTTATCGAGCCGAAGTAGTGGTCGTCCAGCTCCTGACCCTTGGGAGGCTTTGCGCCAAAAAGAGTCCTGCCCGTATAGCGCAGATCCTTGCGCCTGTCATACATAGCCTTATCTATAAGGAAATACTCCTGCTCCGCGCCGACGGTGGTCTTGACACTCTCGTATTCCTGACCGAAAAGCTTCAGAATACGCACAGCCTGCCTGCTGAGCGCCTCCATTGAGCGCAGAAGCGGGGTCTTGAGGTCGAGCGCCTCGCCGCCGTAGGAGCAGAACGCCGTGGGAATGCAGAGCACGCCCTCCTTGATGAATGCGTAGGAGGTCGGATCCCACGCGGTGTAACCCCTCGCCTCAAAAGTGGCTCTGAGGCCGCCCGAGGGGAACGACGAAGCGTCCGACTCGCCCTTGACCAGCTCCTTGCCGGAGAATTCCATGATGGCGGTGCCGCCCTTGCCGGGTGAAACAAAGCTGTCGTGCTTCTCTGCGGTGATGCCCGTCATGGGCTGGAACCAATGGGTGTAATGGGTGGCTCCGTTCTCGACCGCCCACTCCTTCATCGCATCGGCGACGGCATTTGCGACGGCTATATCAAGGCGTTTGCCGTCACGAATCGTCTTTTTCATTGCCTCATATATCTCGGTCGGCAGGCGCAGGCGCATAGCCTTATCGTCAAAAACCATGCAGCCGAAATAATCGGTGACGCTTCTCATAAGCAGTTCCCCTCCGGTTTGTGTTCAGAATAATAAAGCGGAGGGTGCTTCAAAGTAACCTCCGCCGTTTTTTATTAATTTAAGTATAACCCGTAAAAGGCTCAAAGTCAAGGCTTTAATAGCCTATATCTTCGCCGAGGTCGCAGGTATACAACCATTCTATCCTGTCCCCGTTTTGCACGGTATATGCGCTGCTGCCGTAATTCGGGAAAACGCCGTTGACCTTATACATCCAGCCCGAATAAGCTCCGCAGTCCTTCTCATAGAGCTGATGGATGCCTTTCACATACCAGCTTTGATATGCGGGCGTGTAGCTTGCCTCATACTGTATTCCCTCAGCCTGGCAGTATTTGCAGTTGTCGGTGCAGGTGTTGGCGGCGCAGACGCGCTTGAGGATATCGAACACCGTCTCTCCCTCGGTGAATTTCACCCTGACCTCGTGCAGGATATAGCCGTCCGACGGCACGAATTGCGCCTTGCCGCCCTTGAGCTTATCCCTCTTGTCGGTCAGCGTCGAGCAGCTGATGGATATCGTGCAGTAGTTGTCGCGCCTTGCCGTTGTCGGCTCCTCCGTGCGCCTCTCAGTGCGGGCGGCGGTGGTCGACTCGGTCTTCGGCACGGTAGTTTTGACCTTTTTGGTGGTGGTCTGTCTGCGGGTGGTCGTGTTCTTCACCGCAGTTGCCTTGACCGTAGCCGCAGCGGTTCTTATCACCGCCGTGGTCTTGGTGACGGCGGATGTGACCGCGGATTTAAGCGTGGTTTTTTCGTTTGCCGTCGAAGCGGCTACGGATGTCGCAGGCTCCTCAGTCGTTTCTTCCGCGGTTTCGGTTTCCGTGACAGCGGCGAGGGCCTCGGTCAGCGCCGTTGCGGCGGTCGTTTCATCGCCCGCCGAATTCTTACATGAAACGCAGGCGAAGAGGAATAAAAATGTGAGCAGCAGAGCGATTATTCTTTTCATGCCGTACCTCCGAACATACCGTATTTTATCTTTAATCTTTCCAGCTTCTCGATGAACGGCTTGCCGACAAGCGCCAGAACTATCGCCGTGGTGGCGGCGAACGACGCGTTGAACGGCACGCCCGAAGCGTAAATCGCGAGTATCTGCTTTATCGAAAACGAGGTCGCCATCATCAGCACGGAGGAGATATCCACTATCAGCCCGTAGATGACGAAGCACAGCGCCCCGCCGATGAGCGAGAGGGCAGGTCTGCTCTCACGCAGGCGTTTGTTTGAGAATATGACCCCCGCAGCGAAGCCGACGGCTCCCAGCGCAAGCATCTGAAACGGTGTGAAAACGCCCTGGCCGAATATGAAATTCGACGCAAACATCGACACAGCCCCCGCAACGAAGCCCGTTTGAGCGCCGAAGCAGGCGGCGGTGATGATAATGACGGCGCAGATAGGCTTCACCGTCGGTATGGCAAAGAAGGCTGCCCTCGAGGCAACGGCTATGGCGCACATTGACGCTAAAGCCACAAGCTCCCGCGCCGAGGGCTTGCGCCGCTCAAACGAGATAAAGAACGGCACGCACGCCGCAATTATTATCACGAACGCGGAAATGTAGCAATACCGTGTGCCCTCAAAAAACTTCATCGCCGTGACCGCCGAAACGATCAACGCCAAAGTCAACAAGGCGGAGATGATATTCAGTTTGACATATTTTCTCTGCATAATTCAATCACATCCGCATCGGTAACGCAGTTTTTGAAGACCTGCCTTGATAGCCTGTTTGCAGCCGTGGTGTAGAAATAATTGCCGCTGAAGAAGCTGCGGGTATCCGCAACTCCCGCGATGCCGCCGTCAAAGAGCATGGCACAGATATCCGAGCTTCGGGCACAGAATTCAACGTCATGCGAGACGGTTATGACCGTCTTGCCCCTCGCCTTGAGCGAATCGAATATCTCGGCAAGGCACTGCTTGAATTCGCAGTCCATGCCCTTGGTCGGCTCGTCGAGCAAATAGATGTCAGGGTCTGCAAGCAGCAATTTTGCCATTGCTGCCCTCTGCTGCTCTCCGCCGCTCAGGTCATAGGGATGTCTGTCCAACAATTCGGTGAGCTTCGTGAGCCTCGCCGCCTCCTCGAGCCGCTCACCCGCAAGCTCCTTTCTCAGCGAATTCGCCGTAAAGAGCGTCTGCGGATTTTGCGGCATATAGCCGACGGTCATGCCTGACTTTTTTCTGTCCTTGCCGCCGAATTTGATTTTGCCGCCCTGAACGGGCAGGATGCCCGCAACAAGGCGCAGCAAGGTGGATTTGCCCGCCGCATTGCCGCCCAATATCGAGAGCACGCATCCCTCGGGCACCTTGAGCGACAGCTCGTTTATGATATTCGGCTGCTCCTTTTCGTAGCGGAAGCTCACGTCTTTAAGCTCCAGTGCCGTTTTATCGGGGAGAGCCGCATTATTTTCTATTTGATTTATTTTCGGGTCTCTTATAAGTTTGCCGAGCCTTTGAGCCGCCTCGCGCACGGTCAGCGGCAGCTCCTCGGCGGGAGCAACGCTTGAGAATATCCTGACGGGTGCCGGCGCGGCGAGGCTCAGGAAGCCGTCGGTGCCGCCATTGCAAAGCTGCCTCGGCGGGGTATCGGACACCACTCTGCCTCCATCCATGACCACCACTCTGTCCGCAAGGGCAAAGACTTCCTCAAGGCGGTGCTCGGTCATCACGACGGTAATGCCGAGCTCTCTGTTTATCCTTGCAACGGTGGAGATGAAATTCTCCGCCGCCACGGGGTCGAGCTGTGAGGTCGGCTCGTCGAGCAACAGTATTTTCGGGCATGAGGTCATAACGCCCGCAAGATTCAGCAGCTGCTTCTGACCGCCCGAAAGCTCGGTGATTTTTTTATCGAATATGCCCTGCATACCGAAATACGCCGCCATCTCTGCGGTACGCATTCTTATCTTATCTTTTTTTTCGCCGAGGCTCTCAAGCCCGAACGCCAGCTCATGCCACACCTTGTCGGTGACTATCTGCATCTCGGGGTCCTGCATGACGAAGCCCACGGTCTGCGCGCTCTCGGCGGCGCTCATGTCGGCAACGCTCCTGCCGTCTATCAGCGCTTCGCCGCTGCACTTGCCCTCAGGTATGAGGGCGGTCTTGAGATGCCGCAGCAAGGTGGTCTTGCCGCAGCCGCTCCTGCCGCAGAGCACTATGAATTCGCCGCCGTCTATGCCGAGGCTCACATTGTCAAGGGCTTTTTCGCCCGTGAGCGGGTATGTAAAGCTCAGATTTTTGAAAAGGATCTGTTCCATCTTATCTCCTCCGCAAGGTCATAGATCATCGGCATAAAGCACAGCAGCGCATACGCCGCAGCGGCAGCCGCACCCAAAGGATTCGGGCGCTCAACATAAATAATGGGGTTGTAGCCTGCCTCAAGCCCTCCCAGGGCAAAGCCGAGCGCGGCAAGCGAACCCGCCGCCGCGATGAACGCGGTCAGCAGCCCGTCACGGGCAGAAAAGCGGAAGCGGGAGTAGCTCGTGCGCCGACGCGCCCCGTAGCCCCTCGCCCGCATGGAATTAGCCGTATCAATGCTCCTCTCAAGCGCCCATGTGACAACGCCCGAGAGAGCCTTTGCGGCGATACGCAGCCGCGCAAAGCGTTTGTTTTTTGTTTCGCCCGCCTCGAGAGTTTTGACCGTCTCGGTAAACCTCTCTGAATACAGCGGCACAAAGCGCAGGATCATCAGCACAAGCAGTGCCGTATGCGGGGCGACCCTGCCGAAAAGGCACATGAATTTATCCTCAGTAACCACCTCGTTCCAGCAGACGAACCACAGCAGCATCGCCGCTATCGCCGTGCCCGCCGCCGCCCCGTAGGTGAATGCCTCGAGGGTCATCCTGTTGCCGCTCGGCAGAGTATAGAGAGTTGTGACGCCGTAGTGATTGAAGGCCCCGTTGACAAGGCTTGTAAGCACCACGGGCAAAATGAGCAGTGTGAGGCTCTTGCAGAGCGCCCCCTTGCCCCTGAGCCTGAGCGAATACGCAAAGGCAGCAAAAGCGGAGATGAGCAGGATGAGCGGATGCGAATTCAGCACCGAAGGCAGCGCCGCCAGCACAAAGAACAGCACATTCACCGCAGGGTGCCTGAGTGCAAATGCTCCTTTCATCCTGTCACCTCGCTTCTTTATTAACCGAAAATAGCTTCAAAGATCCCTTTGAAGAAGTTTGCAATGTTGGTAAATACGCTCTTGAAGAACGCGCCTATCTTCGCAAATATCGAGGGCTGCGGCTCGGGGTCGGGCTCCGGGTCCGGCTCCTTATAGCTCAGGGCAAATACCGTGCCCGAGTCGTTCTTATAAAACAGCTTGCCGTCCTCGCTGACCGCAATGCTGCTCAGCGCATATTCGGCAGCCTCGCCCGACGGGGCAAAAAGCTCCGCCCTGCTCGCCGTGCCGTCCGCCGATACGGTGATAACGCTCACGCCGCCGGGGGGCGAATTGTAAGTCGCATAGACATAAACATTGCCCGTCTGAGCCTCATAAGCCGTCGTAAGAGCCATCTCGCTCTGCGGATAGCCGTTCATCGTCAGGGTGCTCGTCACGCTCATGGAGGCGACGTCGATTATCTGCAAATTGCCGGAGAATCCGGTCGACTGCACGCCGATATAGGCCTTGCCGTTATAAACAGTCGGCGTGCTGGTAGAGGCTCCCGAGAGCTTGAGGAGCCTGCCTGTCGAGAATTTGCCGTCGATGACGCTCGTCTTGCAGAAGTAGCCCGCCTTGGTGGTGAACACCAGCTCATCTGTGCCGTCAATAACGGTGATGCCGCTGCGGCAGTCGCCGGGCACGGTCAGAGTGTCGAGCACTTCGCCGCTCTTTGCGTCAAAGCAATAAACGGACGAGGTCATATTGATTTCATCGCTGCCGTTATCCGAGCCGACGACGATGCAGCCGCCGATCGCCGCCGCCTCGGCCCAATAGAAGCCGCCCTTGCTGGTATAGCGCCACTTCAGCTCGCCGCTCACGGCGTCAAGGCAGATAAAATTGCCGTCTGTCTCTTCATCATCCCAGAAGCCGGTATAAACGCAGCCGTCGCTGTAGACTATCGGGGTGAGCGACTGACCGCCGAGCTCGTCCGAGAAGCTCCAGAGGCGCTGCATGGTGGCAAAGTCATAGGCTTCGACCGTGCCGTCCTCAAGGGGGCAGAATATCTTGCCGTCGGCGCAGAGGGCGGACACGCAGCCGTAGCCCGGGCGCTTCGTCATCTCGGCGCTCGCCATGGTCTCGCCGGTAGCCGTGTCGAGCTTCAGAAGCTGACGCTTGCTCATTATTATGAGCGAGTCGCCGCTGACCGTCGGCACGCTCGGCGCGTTTTTATAATTCGTGCCTATTCGCTGCGACCAGAGAAGCTGTGTCTCGTCGGCACTTCTCGGAGTCTCGGCAGTCACCGTTTGAGCCGAGGCAGTTACGAACGCCGACAGCGCAATTATAAGGCACAGGAGAACGCTTAATGATTTGATCGCTCTGCTTTTTAACATTTTAGCCTCCTATCACCGACTGGAGGAAGCGAAGCACGCAGCTCAGCCATGTGACTGTAAGAGTAAGGTTGATATTCTCAGCCTTATCGGGTGCGTTGCCGCAGATATCGTGGCGGACAAAATCAATGTCGAGCACCATTTTGCCCTCATCGGCATTCACCTTGAGGCTGATCTTGAAATTCTTAACGATATAGAAGCTCTTGCCCTCAGGAGCCTTGGTCTCGAGCGCCGCAACAGCCGCGTTAATAGCTTCGGCATATGCGTCGACGGTATCCTGATCAAGGACGGTGAGATTTCTGTCAACATTTGCAAGCGCTTCGTTAAGGGCGGCAACGCTCTCGTCAGTGTAAACACTGAGATCGGCGGGGACTGCCGCAATTGCTGCGTCGACCTTGGAGTAATCGGCGGGCAGATCCTTAACGGTAACGGTGCAGATGTTACCGATAACGGGAGTCTCCTCCTCTTCCTCCTCGTCAATGTAGCTGCCGCTCGCATAGAAATAGTAAACGCCCGGCTCATTGACGGTGTAGGAAGCCATACCTCTCCAATTGAGAGTGCCTACCTTCTTGTCAACGGGCTTGCCGTCGACATACTGGATCATGTTGAGATCGAGGCAGCTCATCGGGAGGGTGTTCTGCTCGATGGTCGCCTTATCCGCAAAGCCGTACCACATGATGCTGTAGCCGGTGACGGTGAAATTGATCTTTTCACCGACGGTCACGGTCTTTTCGGAGGAGTCAAACTGTGTATAATAATCGCCCCAATAGCTGTCCTTATAGGTGAAAAGAGCAACCTTGTCACCGTTCACAATGCGCGCCGTATCGGCCGCATAACCGGTGTAGGAGTGATATTTTTCGTTGTAAATACCGTCGTTCGGCATAACGTCATTGACAGTGAAGCCGCTGCTCGTGGCCGACTTGCCGAACATCTTGGTTATCATCGAGCCTGAGTTATTAAGGTAATCCTTGCAGGTCTCGGCGGTGAATTTGTCACCGTAATATGCCTTGTGAAGGGCAACGACGGCGTCGAATACGGTTATGTAGTCAACATCCTTGCCGTTATGGTCCTTTTCGGCGACGGTGTAGCCGTATTCCTCGGCAATTCCGTCCTTGACCTCAACGGTCTCCTTGGGGATAACGAATCCCCCGTCGTAAAAGCTGACCCCTACGCTGATGCTGCCATCGCCCGCAGCAAAAGCCGTAGAAATGCAGCCCAGAAGCACTGCCGCAGCGAGGATCACCGAAATGATCGCCGCCGAGCTTTTTCTTACTGACATTTCTTTTCTTCCTTTCAAAATTAAGATGCGCCCTCCGCAGATAACGGAAGGCGCACGGCACGGCGAAGCAGCCCCTCGGCGGAGCTGCACCGTGACACCCTCCGACTGCCCAAAGGTGCTCACAATTATATTAAGGCGCAAGGCAGGCATTCCGACTGTGACGGCAATGGCTGTTGCGACGGATTTTCACCGTTCTTTCCCTGCTACAGGCGCCCAATATACAAATGTCGTGAAAATTTTATCACAAGAGGCGAATTTTGTCAACGATTACAGGAACGGCCGCATATCTTTGCCGAGTCTCTCCTCCAGCTCGCCGATGCTGCGCGCCATGCCCTTGGCCTCCTCGCTCGCCGTGGGGTATTTATTGATATATTTGTGAATTGATTTGATGCCCATGTCGCAGCCGTCGGTCATCAGGCTCGCCGCCTGCGCTGCCGTGGGATTAAAGGACATCTCAGCGTTTATCTTGAGCCACGACATGCTCTTTGTCATCGGGTTCGGCTCCTTGGACTCCGAATCGGTCGCCGCGAGCATACCGTCCACCGTGTCGGCGAGCTTTCGGTGCTCCGTGCGGCTGTTTTTGAGTATCTCACCGAGCTTTGCGTCCTTCACATAAGGCGACAGCTCCTCGATGGAGGCTATCGCCGTTTTAAGCCCTGCGCTGCATTCACGCAGCAGCTTATATGAATCATCGTTTTGCATTTTGCTTACCTCCGTTTGCTTTTATTTTATTTATTCCCCGACGGAGACGTTTTTATTGACAAAACCGAGGTTTTAATTTATTATCATATTATAATGTCGGGAGGGATAGCCATGATATTTGCAAATCACGCCCATGTTTTTCCAAAAGAGCTTCGTCCTGAAGGCTCGGTCGACTCGCTCATGCGCCTGATGGACGACTGCGGAATCGACAAGGCCGTGGCGTTCGCGCCGTTTGCCGACCGTTTTCACGAGGGCGGCTTCAACGGCAGCCCCAATGACTGGCTCGCCTCGCAGATAAAGGGCAACGACCGCCTTGTGGGCTTCGGCACGGTGGATTTCACCGCCGATCTCGGCGACGAGGTGGAGCGCATAGCTTCGCTCGGCTTCAAGGGCATCAAGCTGCATCCGCCGTATCAGGATTTTGTCATCGACGGTGAGGAAGCCTTCAAGGTCTATGAAAAAGCGCAGGAGCTTGGGCTGTTTGTCTCATTCCATTCCGGTATGCATTGGAACAGGCTCAAAAAGAGCAATGTGCTGCTCTTTGACGAGGTCGCGTGGAGCTTCCCCGACCTTAAATTCAGCCTTGAGCATATCGGCGGCTATCACTTCTTTAAGGACGCTCTCGCCGTGATGTGCAACAATTCCCGCAGGGGCAATAACATCTATGCGGGCTGGACCTCGATCCGTAACCGCGACGGCATGGGCAGCTGGTCGCTGACGGATGAGCAGCTCGAAACGGTCATTTTCCAGACCGGCGAGGAGCACAGCATATTCGGCCTCGACTTCCCCTACGCCAGGGCGGCGGATATCAAGTGGGATATCGAGCGAATCAAGCGCCTGAGCCTCAGCAGCGAATGCAAAGAAAACATCCTCGGCGCCACGCTTCAAAGAGTCTTGTTCGGATAAAAATTCGGAGGTATCGCGCGATACCTCCGTTTTTGTTTTGCGTCCACAGGCAAAAAATATCCACAGCAGCGCAGGCTGCCGCGGATATGATCTGTTTACTCTTTATTTATCCTGCCGACATAGCTGAAGGCCTCAAGGACGGCTATCACCGAGATGAAGGCACAGGAGATTATCAGCGACCAGCCGAGCTTGACGTGGCCGTTTGCGAGGTTATCGAGCGTTGCTTCGAGGGCAACGAGCCACACGCACGCTTCGCCCGAGAGGAGCGAAAAGATATGCAGTCCCTTGACCTTGCTGCCGATAACGGCCGCGTCCAGCGCCACAAAGGCGGCGCTCACAATAAACATGGGCAGCAGCAGCTTATAGAGCCAGATCATATGCCCCGTTTTGTTGAATATAAAGAATATGTAGCCGATTATCACGGTGAAGCATATGAGCGAGGTCACGAGCGGCGGGGTTACCCGCATAACGGGCAGCACGGCGCACACCCACACAACAAGCAGCGCACCGACAACATAGCCGCACCAATAATCGTATTTGTCAAATGAAAGGTCAATGGCGACGCAGAGAGTTGAAGGGAACACAAGCAGAGCCGTAAATATCGCCGCATAGCTCTTGGCGCCCCTGCTCGGCGCATTTACCAGTCTCTTCTTTTTCCCGCTCGGCGGAGCGGAGTCGACGCCGCAGGACGGGCAAACAGAAGCGCCCTCGGGCAATTCCTTGCCGCAATTCGGACAAAACATTGATAAGCCTCCTTAGAGTAGCATACACGCATCAAAGAATGTAATAATTATACAGTACAAAAAATAAAAAAGCAATATAAAAATAGATGATTGACAAACTTTTAATATTAATGTAACATATCCTTATAAAAATCACGGAAGGATGATAACAATGGCAATTTTTAAGCCTTTCAAAGCGATACGCCCCGTGCCGGAGTACGCCTCGGAGGTCGCAGCCCTGCCCTATGACGTTATGAGCAGCGCCGAAGCTGCCGAAATGGTCAAGGGCAAGCCGCATTCGTTTCTGCACGTCGACAAGGCGGAGATCGACCTGCCCGCGGGCACCGACCTCTACTCCGAACAGGTCTACCTCAAGGCGAGAGAGAATCTCGACAAGCTCGTGAGCGACGGCGTATGCAAGCAGGATGAGCACCCCTGCTTCTACATCTATCGCCAGATAATGAACGGCAGGAGCCAGACCGGCCTTGTCGGCTGCGTATCCATCGACGACTACATCAACAACATCATCAAGAAGCACGAGCTGACCCGCGCCGATAAGGAAGCGGACAGGATAAATCACGTCGACTACTGCGACGCCAACACCGGCCCGATATTCCTGACCTATCGCCCGCAGAGCGATATCGCCGCCATAGTTGCGGATTGGAAAGATAATCACGCCCCCGTCTATGATTTCGTGACCGAGGACGGCATCACCAACACCGTTTGGGTCATCGACTGCCCCGAGACAAACTCCCGCATCGCTTCTCTCTTCGGCGGAGTCGACTATCTCTACATCGCCGACGGTCACCACAGAGCGGCTTCGGCGGTCAAGGTCGGCCTCAAGCGCCGCGAGCAATTCCCCGACTACGACGGCAGCGAGGAATTCAATTTCTTCCTTGCGGTCCTCTTCTCCTGCGACGAGCTTGAGATAATGGACTACAACCGCGTAATGAAGGATCTGAACGGCAACACTCCCGACGAATTCATCGCAAAGCTCGGCGAGGCATTCACCGTTGAGAAGGTCGGCAAGCAGGCATACAAGCCCGAGAAAGCGCACACCTTCGGAATGCTGCTCAGCGGCGAATGGTATAAGCTGACCGCAAAGGCGGGCACCTTTGACGAAAAAGACCCCGTTGCGGCGCTGGATGTCTCCATCCTCCAGAATAATCTCATCTCCCCCATTCTCGGCATTGACGACCCGAGGACGGATAAGCGTATCGACTTTGTCGGCGGCATCCGCGGCCTCGGCGAGCTGGAGCGCAGGGCGAGCACCGATATGTGCCTTGCTTTCTCAATGTACCCCACGACGCTGCGTGAGCTGATGGATATTGCGGACGCGGGCAAGCTGATGCCCCCGAAGTCCACCTGGTTTGAGCCGAAGCTCCTGAGCGGACTTTTCATCCACAAGCTGAAATAAAATTAAGCCTTTCGGGAATAATGTTTCCGAAAGGCTATTTTTTTCGGGGGATGAAGATTTGAACAAGGTTGCTTTTTTTGACACCAAGCCGTATGACAAGATCTATTTTGACGCTCTCAAGGAGCAATACGGGATAGAGATAGAGTATTTTGAATCCCGACTGAGCCGCCGCACCGCCGTCATGGCAAAAGGCTCCCGCGCCGTCGTGGCGTTCGTCAACGATATTATCGACCGCGCGGCGATAGAAACGCTCAGGGACAGCGGCATCGAGCTGATAGCTCTGCGCTGCGCCGGCTACAACAACGTCGACCTCAAGGCGGCGGACGGAGTTATGCCCGTGGTGCGTGTGCCCGCATACTCGCCGCACGCCATAGCCGAGCACGCCATGGCGCTGCTGCTGACTCTTGTCCGCAAAACTCACAAGGCTTATATCAGGACGCGGGACTTTAATTTCAGCCTGAACGGCTTCGTCGGCTTCGACCTCCACGACAAGACGGTCGGGGTCATCGGCACGGGCAAAATAGGCATGACATTTGTTGACATTTGCCGCGGCATGGGCATGAACGTCATAGCCTACGACCCCTACCCCGCTCAAGGCTTCCTCGAATATGTGCCGCTCGACGAGCTGTTTCGCCGCAGCGACGTTATCTCGCTGCACTGCCCTTTGACGGCGGACACCTATCATGTGATAAACTCCCGCTCGCTCGCCGTGATGAAAGACAGGGTGTTTATCCTCAACACCTCGAGGGGCGCGCTCATCGACAGCGAGGCGCTTATCGAGGCGATAAAGAGCGGCAAGGTCGGCGGCGCGGGGCTGGACGTCTATGAAGAAGAAAGCGAATTTTTCTATGAGGATCTCTCGGAATTCGTGCTCCAGGACGACGTGCTCGCCCGCCTGATAGCAATGCCGAATGTGCTCGTCACCTCGCATCAGGCGTTTCTGACAAAGGAGGCGTTGCGGCGTATAGCGGAGATAACCCTCGGCAACCTAAAGAGCTATTTTGACGGCGAAGAGCTTGAGAACGCGATAATCACAAAGCGAAAAGTATTCACAACGGATTGAAAAAGCGGTGTGCCCGCATTGAGCACACCGCCGATTTTTTTATTTTTCTCCGCCGACGGCCTTGAGCACCTCGGCCTTGAATTCGCCGTGAATTCTATATTTCTTGAGGAACACAATGAGTGAGACGATTATCATAACGGGCGGTACGATGAACATAAGGAACGAAATCGCGTTATTCGCCTCTGCGGTCTGCACCGCCGCCGAGCCGTCGTAGCCCGTCATGCTGAACGCCGCATACATGATTATCGACTGCATTGTGTAAGCCATCTTCTGCAGGAAGCCCTTCATCGAGAAGGTCAGCGCCTGGTTGCGCTTGCCGAGCTTGTATTCGCCGTAATCGACCACGTCGGCAAGCATGACGGTCTGATTAACAAACATACTGCCCGTGCCCACACTCGTCAGGAAGTAGAAAGCGCCGAGCGCATAGACGTTGCCGCCGAATATATAGCCGACTATAGCCATGCCCGTGTAGCCCGCCGCCGCCATAAGGAGCGAGAGACGGTAGGTCGAGCGGTTTGACATGAATTTGGAGCAGACGGGAATGATAAGCAGCGAGAGCACCGAGCCGACCGTGCCGAACATATTAAATGTGGATTGCAGCTTGAGATTGCCCGCAACGCAGGTGAAATAATAGCTGCTGATGCCCGAGGTCATATAGAAGCCGGCATTCGATATCATCGCAAAGAGCATGAATACAAGGAGCTGGTCATTCTGCTTGATAACGCCTATCGCCTGCTTGAACGAGAATTTATCGTTATTGACGACCACCTTGCGCTCCTTGGTCGAGACAACGCAGATCACGGCAAAAAACACAAGCGCCGCAGCGGTCACCATCGACCATTTGCCGAAACCTGCGGTAAGGCAGGCGGAATCCATCGAGTCGAGCTTGCTGCCCGTCGCCCCGCCGAAGAACGCAACGGCATAGGCGGTGAATATCACGATTATGCCTTGGCCGAGGCCGGAGAAAGTCCTTGCAATGGTGGAGACAAGGTTTCTGTCCTTCTCCTCAGTCGCAAACGACGGTATCATCGACCAGAACGGGATATCCGCAAGCGTATTCGTCATGCCCCAAAACACATAAAGCACGGCGACATAGATATAAAGCCCGATTGAGCCGGCAGCGAAGCCGGGGTTATTAAAGAGCAGGCAGAGCACCACGGCGTTGAGCAGGGCGCCCGTCAGTATCCACGGGCGGTATTTGCCCATTTTGGTGTGGGTCTTGTCGACTATCATGCCCATCATCGGGTCGTTGATGCCGTCCCAAAGGCGGGCGAGCGGCGCCAATATGAGCAGAAACAGCGGCTTGATGCCGAGGCCGTTAGTCAGATAGAGCGAGAGATAGGAGTAAAACATTCCGTAGCTCAGGTCAAGGCCGACGGCGCCGACGCCGTAGCCGAGCTTCTCACGCAGCGGTACTTTGTTCATGATTATCACCCTTAAAAATTTACTTATGCAGATTTATTTTATCATACGGGCGTGAATATATCAACACAAACGCTGAAAAATATATCCGAGAGGTGACAAAAATGGCGGATTTCTTTTGCGCCGACCCCGCGATCAGAGCGGAGTTTGATAAGCTGCCCCCGGCAGTCAAGGAGAGCATCATAGAATCCGGCGTGCAGATTTGCACTGCCGAGGAGCTAAAGCAGCTCGCAAAGCGGATAGAGGAGAATATGTGAGCGGCGGCGCACCGTGAAGGCAATGACTTTACGGTG
>OKUI01000104.1_pt1 | contig 36321 bp, 30 predicted proteins | sample 1606531 | NCBI WGS metagenome assembly OKUI01 (sample SAMEA3882506, study PRJEB24775) | human gut metagenome | biome: human-associated habitat; feature: intestine environment; material: feces | place: Netherlands | collected 2009/2010
CATTGACCACTGCTTCGGAACCAGCTTACACCATCAACACAGGCAGAGAACTTCGGAATAACACCGCTTTCAATGTAACCACACTGGTCAGCGCACCAGCTTACAAAGCAGGCACACCATTCCACGCGACTGTCAAATCCATACCAGCTCCAATAAGGTGCACCGCCCTCATTGCCAAGCTGTGTCAGCGCTACTTCTACAATCACCTGATTGCCGCCAGCCGTAAAGGCCCGACCATAAGGGTAGTACCGCAGCACATGGTTGGGATACTGGGTATCGCCATAGCTGTTCCATCCCAATCGCTCTGCCTGCCTCGCAGAAAACTCCACGGCATTGGCATAGGAATAGCCGCCGTAATTGCTCACCGCCCAGGAGATATAGCCATTGCCAAAGTTATAGCCTTGCAACGCCAGCTTGATCCGCTCCATATCAACGGGATTTTCCACTTTGGCAGAGATGAGCGCTGCTTTCAGCTCCTGTACGCCGCATTGAATCGAATATTCTGGATCTTGTATCCCATTTGGCTCATGCGGATACCTTGTGTTAAAACTGCCCTCTGCTGCCTGCATGGGGTCAAGGCCACGGCCACCGCTTTCCTGCATCATGACTGCTTTTATCAGCTCCACATACTCCGGAATACCATATTGGGAAGCATACTGACGAATCAATGGCTCATAGGCTTCCACCTCAGCGCTGACTGGCGTGTAGGAATTGCTGCTGCCACCACCAAAGAGGGAAACGGCACAGCCAAGCAGTACAACAATCAGAATAATCATTACAGAAATCCAACCGCCAGCAAGCAAAGCAGACACCAATGCCTTCGTTCCGGCAATGATGCCCTTGACAGCAGAAGCAGTACCCTTTGCAGCGGCCTTGGTCACTTCCGCTGTTCTCTTTGCCGCTGTCTGGGCAGCCTGGGCCGTCCTTTTGGAAGTCTTTGCTGCAGCAAACGCAGATTTTTGTGCCGCAGATGATGCCTGCGTAGCCTTTACAGCTGCACTGCCTGTACGCTCAGCATTTTTAATGGAGCGTGACGCTGTTTTGATCGTACCTTTTCTTACCTTAGCAACAACGTTCCCGGTAAATTTGGTTGTCTGCCGAACACTGACGCCGCTTTTCTGTGCAGACTTGATTGTGGCTGTATCCCAGCTCCGTGTTTTTACTTGCGGCCAGATTTCTGTGTCAGAGGGCAGAGGGCTTGAACCAGATAAAGATGGATGTGTCTGAACAGAATGGACAACTTCTGCTGCCCGCTGCTTTGTCCGCTTTTCCGCCTGTTTCTGTGCTGCTCTTTTCGGCTGTTCAACTCTTCGCTGCTCCATACGTTCCCGAACGGTGTTAATATTGTCCTTCGTGGTTTTGACTGCTTTACGGCCATGCCGGTCAAACTGATGAACTGCCTCATGAACCATGGAATCAGCATTGCCGGAAACTCGGTCGCCGGCATATTCCTCCGGGTTGCCCTCGGATACAGAAATGCTGTTTTCTGCTTTATCCTTGGTACGGACATACACCTGTTTCATCCGATCTCCAGCTATTGCTGCTTTGTCCAAAGTCTTGATGGTACCTTTTACCGCATCGCGTGTCTTAATCTCCAGCATCGGTATTCACCTCCCCAGGGGAGGGTGCAATCCGCTTTGCCACAACCACCATGCGGCCATTGTTGCGACTGTATTCACAGGTAGAGAGTGTGAGCAGGCTGTCACCGTACTCGGCACTGATTCCAGTATCATAAAGAGCCAGCGCCCTGCACTGCTCCATAAACGCATCAAAATCTTCCCTTGAATCAGCCTCTACAAAATGATAATACTTAAAACCATCCTGAGAATAGGCAACTGTTTTGAATACCGCAACAATCTCATAATCGCCGTATCCGTCCAATGTGTCAAAGTGAATGGTGGAATGCTCCCGATAGAATTTCTCGCTTTCATATTTGCAGAGGTCAGCAAACATAGAACCGTTGTTCATATGGTGGCCATATAAAATCAGATTGTCCGAACTGCCTACCATACAATTTTCCTGCACATACGGGGTTCCATAGTTACTGTACGAACCATCAAATGCGTGCTTCAGATAAAAGCTTGGATGATCCGGCGTCTGCATTACCGGGTAATTGATACTGGTACCGTCAATCGTGATCCAGCCCACAAAATCGTGGTTCTGTTCATAAACAGCAGCATATTTCTCATGAGCTGTAAGCGTTGTTTCAGCTGCCGGATTGCCTTCTTTTTCAGTGGTTTCTTCAGATGCCTCCGGCTGTTTCGATTCCTCCTTAATCAGCGCCGCAATTTCATAAAATGCCTCTGCGCTCTGCTTTTTATCGGCATACTGAATGGCCAGCATCACACCGGCGAATAGAAAAAGGGCGGCAAACACTGCCGCCCCACAAAAGGAAATCGTTGTTTTTAACTTTGGATTCATTGTAATCCCTCCATATTATCGTGTTTTTTCATTCTTAGTCGTAACAAGCTCCCGGCAATACTCCGGGTAACGCAGTTTAATGCCTTCCATGAAGTACGGCGCAAACTCACAGCAAAACAGGTCATTTGGGGTAAATTCATCACCCTGTCGCTCTGCGCTGTAACCATTCCACAGATTAAAGGCCAACTGGCACACACGAACGGTACCGCTGGTCTGCCAGCCGCCGTGCATTCCTTCCGGTTCAATGCAGTCCTGCTGAAAATTAAACATTTGTCGAATATTCGCCCGTGTCTCCGGGGCAATGCCCATGACATAGAAAAATGCCTGATGATAGCAGTCCTGCCCGCGGCTCTGCGCCATCATATCATGATAGAAATCCCGGTGTTCCCTCGATGCAAAATGGATTCTCATTCCTGTACCTCCTGTTTTTCTCCTCCAAATACGCCTTCGCCCGGACGGGTGGTCATCAGATCATAGAGCTTTGTCTGACGCGGCCAGCGGTTGACGAAAGGCACCAGTGCCGAACCATATTTAATCAGGCCGCAGCCGGCATCGGCGTTGGTAAGGTAACATAGCTCATCTGCTCCTTGGAAATATTCAAAAGCTTCGCCAGCTTCTCCCGGTCGGAAGCCGCCTGGTTCAGCATGATGATAAACTCTGAGTTGGACAGCATCGTACTGGCCTGTACGGAATCCAGCAGATACTCCACATTCTGAGTAATTGCAGTCGGATAAGCATTTCGTTTACGGAACTGACGCCATGCAGAATTAAAGAAGTTGCCGCTGTACTCATTCTCAAAGACCACATGGAACTCATCAATAAATACATGGGTACGTTTGCCCATCTTCCAGTTCAGAGTGACTCGGTTGAGCATCGTATCCGTGATAACCAGTAAGCCTGTCGGTTTGAGCTGTTCACCCAAGTCATGGATGTTAAATACCACTACGCGCTTATCCAGGTCCACATTGCTGGCATGACCGAAGATGTCCAGAGAACCGGTAGTAAACAGCTCCAGAGACAAAGCAATCTCCTTCGCAATTTTCTCCGGCTGCACCAGCAGTTTTTCTCTCAGTGTAGAGAGGGTTGGCACAATGCCGGTTTCAGCTGCTTCCTGATAAATCTGCCCGGTGCATCGGTCGATGATAGACTTGTGCTGTGGCCCAACACCGTTTTTATCAATCTGCTCCACAAGAGACATGATAAACTGAGATTTCTCCACGATAGGATTGTTCTCGCCATAGCCCTCTACCATATACATGGCGTTGAGCCTGTCTCTGCCTCCGGCGGCTACATGAACGACGGTTCCAATATCGCTGCCCATCGCCTGTACCATTGGAGCGAACTCACCTTCCGGATCGCAAATCAGAATATCATCCTCCGTATTCAGAATTAGAAAGGCAATCAGCTCCTTGGCAGAGAACGATTTACCGGAGCCGGGTACACCCAGAATAAAGGACGACTGATTCAGCAGGTTTTCACGATTGCAGAGAATCAAATTGTGAGAAATGGCATTCTCTCCAAAATAAATGCCACCCTTATCCTGAATCTCCTGCACCTTAAAAGGCATGAACACAGCCAGAGATTCTGTGGTCAAAGTACGGAATGTATTTATGCGTCGGGTACCGATAGGCAGCGCCGTATTCAGTCCATCTGTCTGCTGATACTTGAGCACTGCCATCTGGCACATCTTCTGACGGGACAGGGACAGAATCTGCTCGGTGTCTGTATCAAGCTGTTCTTTCGTATCAGCGGTCAGCACCATAGTCAGCACGCCCATCATCATTCTCTGGTCACGGGCAGTCAGATCATCCAAAAACTCCTTGCTTTCCTTGCGCTGCTGCTCCATATCATAAGGAATTACAGCTGAAAAGTTATTATTGGCATTCTGGCGGCGCTGCCAGTTGGTGATATTGGTTTCCACACCAAGCAAACGATTTTCCACCTCACGAACAGCTTCATCCGTTGGAATGGGGATAATGTCCAGCGATAACATCATATTGCGGTTCAGATCGGTCAACTCCGACACAAAGGAATCCCGGATATAGTTGGCATAGTCCTTCAGATAGAGGGTGCGGCAGAATTTTCCGCCGAGAATGAGATAATCACTGTGGCGTTCGATGAAGTCCGGGCAGATGTAATCCCGGAAATCGTGGCCCTTGCGCATCATATCCTGTGCGTCAAAGTGAAAATCCACTTCTTCACCCTGACGGTAGAAGTCATGAAGAACCCGCAGTTTCTCGGTAGCATCCAGCTCTACGCATTTGGAGCCCAGGGCTGAGAAGTGAGCAGTCAGGTCAGCTCCGATACGGGAAAAGAAAATCCGAGCATCCTCAATATTTTTCTTCGGTACGGACACCGTGATATATTTTTCCTGAACAATGCCATTTCCCGCTGTGGCCTTGCTCATAATCACACCGTTATATTCCTTGCGGTAAAAGTCTCGCTGATCTTTCCGCATAGGCATGAGGACAGACTGTTCAAAGTTCACCCGGTTCAAGGTACGGTTGTTGATCGTGATCTTTGCAGTAGAACCGGTGCTCAAACTATTCAGCAGCTCCGAGTAGTCCAGAAACATATATTTCTTGTCCTCCTCACTGGCTACCTGATAGTTGATGTCTGAAAAGCGCCAGGTGCGGCAGAACTGATTGCCACACAGGAAAATCCCATCCGACCAGATTCGACGAATAGGAATCACATCCTGCACGCGGCGAGGCACCTTGTATTTTTCCTTATCCACCTTCAACAGGTTGCTGAGTGTTTTAAGCATGGCGATTATTCTCCTTTCTGCGGCGGTGAACCGCTTTCTTCGTGTACTGCCCGGTGTACTTTGGTTTTCTCTGTTTTGCCGGGTTGACCTGTTCCTTTTCATGGGCAGCAATATTGTCTTTCAGGGCTTCGTAATAAAGATTTGTAGGCTTACAGTACAACCGCTTCGGCTCAATGACCTCAGAACGCAGCCAGGTCCACAAAAACTGCTCCGCAGTCATACCGTGATAGCTGACAAAACCCAATGCAGCAAAAGGGGCTGCGCCAAGAATACACATCCATGAGACTGTTTCCACACCCACATAGGGCTTCAAGAAAAAGTACAGTCCAATGGCCACTCCGATTGCCAGCAAAGAAAAAACGAACTGTCGCAAGGATAGTCCGAAAAACATGGATTCCGTATAATTACGAATCTCTTTATTGATTTTAACTTCCAAATGAATTCCTCCTTATAATCCCATCATTTCCCGTACGACCCGATCAGCCATCTTGACTGTTCCGACAAGGACCAGCATATTGAATACCAATTCTCCAACATAGCTCCATACCATCGTTACTGCCGCTGCATTCGGATCAACTGCCGGCGGCGAGGCGGCAAAGAGAGAAAAGATGATGCAGGCCAGCACAATAATGGCACCTTCCAGGCAAACGGCAGCATAACTTTTTATAAAGCTCTTGCCCACATTCTGCGTTGGTTCCCCGGCAAAGCTGGCCATCGGCACCGGGGCAATGGCGGTATACAGATACAACTTAAAGAATCTGCCATAGACAGTCATAATCATGATGAAAGACAGCACAGTAATAAACAGGCCTCCAATCAATGTCACCGCCCACAGCGGGATGCTTTCAAAAAAGCCGCAGTCCTCAATCGCCGTGACAATCTCTGTTGGCAGCACTGTCTGTTGCGCCGTTCCCAGACCAGCCGCGTTCATGATTGTTGAAATTACACCCTGCACAATGCGGAATAGTGCCATCATCAGCTCCAAACCGTAAGTGACAGCGCCTTTTGCCAGAGCAAATCGGATAAACAGCTTCAATGCTGTCTCCGGCCTCTTGGTTTCGGCAAAAGAGCCGCAGGTACGCATGACGCCTACCACAAAAAACAAGACTAGTAGGGCAAGACCAATGGCCTGTAACGCGCCATGGATGCCTACGATCACATTCCAGATGGTTCCGCCTTTGAAATTCTCCGGCGATTGGGTGATGATCGTCCAGATTTCCGCCAGCTTTTCATTCCAGGTATTCAGGGCATTCTCTAAATTCTGCACTACCCAGTTATCACTCAAAGCAATTTCCTCCTTTCAGCAGAACACGACAAAACCGAAGTCCAGCCGTGTTCTGCGAATATTTATCTTTGTGTGTTTTCTCCGAAAATCAACCGGTAATCAGCGTCAGAATTTCCTTAGCGAAGGTGATGACAATGCCGCCTGCCAGGGTCAAAAAGCCATTGCTGCGCTGGCTGGGATCGTGGCTCTGGAGGGACAGACCTACCTGAACAATGCCCCAGCCCAGAAGAATCAGACCTACAGCGCGAATCAGACCAAAGATAAAATCAGACAGATTATTGACCACCGTAATCGGGTCACTGGCGGCAAAAGCAGGCATGACATTGACAAGCATGAAAGTCACAGCCATGACAGTAGCACAGTACCAACGGTAACCACGCTTTACTTTCTGTTCCAGGCGGGAATTGTGCGGAACGGATTTGGTTTCTTTCTTAGTGAGCTTGTTAAACAGATGTTTCATATTGAGTATCCTCCTAAAATTATTGATTCAAATGAAAAAGAGCCTCTATCTCCTCGTTGGATAGAAGCTCCATGGTATCGTCTGCAGTGCTTTCCGATTCCGGCAGTTCGGCTCCGGTCACTGCGCCGATAGAAATTGTTGCAGTCACATGGTCGGTTTTTCCATGTTCATAGCTTGGTGCGCCACCCAATGCCGTCAGTGCCACATTGGGATGCTTCAGTGGATTGTACTTTTCATCCATGATTGGACGCTCACCTCGGATAAACAGCAAGGCATAACGATTGTCCATCATACGCACCTCATCCGGCGTCATCAGCTCACGCCCGGTAATCTGGTAGTTGGTACTGTAATTGCCGCTGCGACCGCTGGACTTGCCATAGGTGTTGGTATCAATCGTTGATTTTCCAAGATACGATTCTGAAATGAGCTTATGCGTACTGGTTTCATTGCCTCCAAGATAAAGCATTTCGTCACAGTTTCCCAGAATACTCTCCCACTGCTTTTCAAAAAGTGCCTTTAGCTGGGCAATGTTCTGCAGAATAATGGTTACGCTCACATTCCGGGAACGCATGGTCGCCAAAATCTTATCAAAATCATCCGGCAATGAAACGTTTGCGAACTCGTCCATGAGAAAATGGACGGGAACCGGCAGGCTTCCGCCATACTTGTGGTCTGCCAGCCAGAACAGCTGCTGGAAAATCTGCGTATACAAAATAGACACCAGAAAATTAAAGCTGGTATCGTTGTCCGGAATCAGGGCAAACAATGCCACCTTCTTTTCGCCCAAGCTTGGCAAATCCAATTCGTCAGCCGCAGTCAGTGCCGCAAGGGATGAAAGGTTAAACTTCTCCAGCCTTGCCGCAAGGGTAATCTGAATGGATTTCAGGGTCTTGGCACTGCCGGAATGATAATCCTTATAATACTTGACTGCAATGTGATCGGGATTCTTCATCTCCAATCGTTCAAACAGCTCGTCAAGCGGGGACTGGTAGCAGTCATCGTCCTCCCGGACTTCTGCAGCTCTCAGCATTTCCATAACCATCGGGAAGTTTTGTTCATCCTCCGGCGCTTCGTATTTCAGATAAAACACAAGTGCCAACAGAAGCATACTGGCTGCTGTGTCCCAGAAAGGGTCATTGCTCTGTGAGCCTTTGGGCGTCGTGGATTTGAACAGGTTTGTGACAAGCCTCTGCACATCATTGTCATCCCGCAGGTACACGAAAGGGTTATAGCAGAAACTTTTTTCCATGTTCAGAAGATCTAATACGCGAACTTCATATCCTTTTTGCTCCAGTAAATAGCCGGTATCTCGCACCAGTTCCCCTTTGGGGTCCAACACGGTAAAAGAGGTATTCGCCTGCATGAGATTCGGCTTTGCCAGATTAAAGCTCTTGCCCGCGCCGCTTCCTCCGACCACAACGGTGTTGAGATTTCGCCGGTGCTTTTTCCCGTCCAATCCCATACGCACATTTTGCGTAAACAGCTTATTCTGCTCCGGCCTCTTGTCCCGGTATTTCTTGTCCACAGCTCTGGCATTGCCCCATTTGGCAGAGCCATGTTCCTCGCCCCTGCGATAGTTCCGTCGGGTGGATAGATAGACACCGATGCCCATACCATATGCGCATAGAACAATGAGGACAGTTTTCAGGCTGTCCTCGCAAAACACGATATGGAAGGGATTATTCATTGCCGTCGGAAATACTGTAATGATTTCCGGCAATCCGCCCGATACAGCCGGGGCTATGAGAAGCCCCAGCCATATCACAGGAATAATACCGAACAGGCAGAGAATCAGCTGTGCTTGTCGGTTATCTTGCTTCATCTCGGCACTTTACCTTTTTCGTTGGGGCATCAATGGCTTTCAGGAGCACCTCGTCCACAATATCTGTGGACCGCTGTTCCTCCAAAAGGTCATTTCGCAGTTCATTAAGCGCATTGACCACAACGCCATGCTCATATCTGTCCAGTGTAAGGACTCGCTTTTCTTCTTTTTCCATGTTATCGCTCCTGTTCTTTCGATTTCGGCTGACGGTTCTGCTCCAGTGCGCGGGTCATACGGCCAGAAATGTTTGCAGCCGCATCCCGGATTTCTGACAATGTGGCTCGGACGCCCTGCGCATCGCTCTCCCGAAAACCATCCGGCAGGCGACTGAAATCATAACCGCCGGTGTCCATTCCGTACTCCTTGCAGAGCATATAGGAAACACTGTATGCGGCAAAAGCTGCACCTTCGCGGGTATAATCCTTTTCCATGCCCGCAATCTCCGCATGAGCCAGTTCTTTAGACACGCTGCGGAAAATATCAGCGGAATCCATGCCACGACGAACAAAAATCACCTGTTGATCATGGTCATACAGTGCGCCCATATGGTTTGGCAGATCATCCACCGTTTGCATCGGTACAGGGGAACGGGAAATCAGCGCTTTCAGAAGAAGTCGATCATCCACACTGATTGCAGGCTGCACCTTAGCTCGTGCCGTGGTCTGAGAAATATCAAAAACCCGCTTTACATTGTACGAAGTGCCAATAGAACCGTCCGCGCGCTCATATTCCTCGCCGGGTTCCAGAATGGAAATACCTTTCTGCTGACGCTTAATGGATGCACCGGCTTCTTTCCAACCGTTGAAGTCTTTCAACTGTGTTGCCTCCGGCTTCTGCGCCAAAATCAGAAGAACGTTGGTGGCGGAATAGCGGCTGAACCGAGTCTGTACATCCAGGTATGACTGAAACTTACTTCCATCCGCGCTGACTTCCACAGCCGTCGTATCGGCAAGGTCATAGACCGACTGGCGCTCTGCCTGTTTTTTCTCCGCCCATGCCTCCTTGTCAAAAGGCTGGTTAGTCTGGCCTCTCTGAGAAATGTGGCCTTCAAAAATATCATCAAAACTGTTCATGGCTTATCTCTCCTTTGCTTTTTTCTTTTTTCGGGACGGCTGTTTGTGCTGAATGGCCGGAGCTTCCGGCTTTGCTCTGCGTTCCGGCTCTTTGACAGGCGCTGCCGCTTCTTGCTGCCTGCGCTGTGCCTGAATGTCCCTCAGCTCCTTGCGGACAGAAGGACGCTCGGCGCTTTTAGCAGCACCCTCGGCGGCTTTGCTGGGCGGCTCTGAGATAGGCGCGGACGGATGGGATTTTTCCATCCTCGCCGCAGAGGGGTTTATCGGTGTCGGCTCCTCCTTTTGGGTGGGTACACCTAGCAGCTCATCCAGTAGCTTGTCTGCATCATTCTTTTCGGGCTGTTCCTTTTCAGGAACGGTAGGAGTCTCCTTTTTCTCCCCGGTGCTTTTCTCAGCCCTCGCTTTTTCAATTTCATGCTTGATAGATGCCGTATCCACGGTAGCAAGGTGGAATCGCTCCACAATGCGGTTAATCTTTGATGCGTCCTCGGCACGCACCATCACATCGACCATGCCATCAGCGGATTTTTCTTTTCCGCGCAGGGCACAGTAAACAACGCCGTACCGCTTGGCTTCGGTGGCAAATTGTTTCAGGTGTTCTTCGGAAATGGTAAACACCTTGAGTTCTTTTCCGCTTTTCAGCATAGCGGTAAGACGCTGCCTGCCTTTGATTTTGTTCTTGTCCCGGTTTTTCATCACTGCATAGATCGCAGCGGCAATGTTTTTTGCAGCGGAGCCGGAAAGCTTGAGTGCAACCTCGGCTCCCTCCAGGCTAAGCCTGACGACCTGCTCCGCTGCGTCGCCTGAATTGTTCATTGCGTTTGTTCTCCTTTCCCTGAGATTGCTCATCCTCCCGGATGGCTTTGGTTTTCTCCCTGATTACGCCGGAGCGTATGGCTATATCCTCACATAATCTCACCTCCCTTCTGAGCGCTGCCAGTTCTTTGGAAATATCGGCAATCTGTGCTTTAACTTTGGTCAATGCCTCCTCATCCGACTTTACAGATACGGTGCGCTGTTTTCGGTACAGACTCTTGCGGTCAGCGGTCAGCAATTCAATTCTTGACTCCAGTCCTTCCTTATACGAAGAAAGCTGCTCAGCGGTATCAATGTGATTTCCGACAAGCAGCTTAACTTCTTCCGATATAGCATCCATCTTTGCTAAATCTTCCCGAAGGAGAAAATGGATGCGTTTGTTGCGTTTGGGCTGGTTCTTTGGAAAAATCCCTAACAGATAACAGTAGTGAAAATACAGTGCCCGAAAGCCTGTGATTTTTCTTGCGTTTTTGAAATCGCCGTGCAGTCTGGCATGATATGTTTTGTGCTCTGGTTCCGGCAGGGGACGCTCTGGTCTTTGCTGTGCAAGGATACGACGGCGGATATTCTCCAACGTATAGTCCTCTCCGAAGTTTCGTTTCAGACGCACAAAGCGCGGCTTGCCCGGTGGCCGAACTGAAATATCTGCGCCCACTTTGATTTCATAACCACGCTTGCGAAGATTCTCAAAAAACTGGCGCTCCGTCATGGACTGGCGAATTGCTTCATCAATTTCAGCGCGGATCATTCCTCTCCAGGTAGGACGATTCTCCTGTTCAGCCCGCCACTCGCCATACTGTTTTGATTTTCCAGGCTCCGGCTGGTCAATCACAGATAAGCCGTATTCCCGGCACAGAGCGTCCGAGGCTTCCCGCATCTGGCGATAATCCTGCCCCGTGCGATGATACTTAATGCCGTCCAGAAAGGATACCGTATTAACCACAAAATGATTGTGCAGATGGTTGGACTTATCCAGATGCGTGGCAACGATCACCTGATACTTTTCGCCCCAGAGCTGTTTAGCCAGCTTCACGCCAATCTCATGCGCCAGCTCCGGAGTAGCTTCACCGGGAGCAAAGGACTGATAACCGTGGTAAGCTACGGTGCCATCCTCTTTGCCGAATTGCCGCTTCACTGCCAGCATTTCTTCACGAGCGGTTCCGGGATGACAGTTGACGCCAGAAACAAACTGCTGCACGACATCAGCCGCTTCGTCTGTCGTCTGAGTTTTCTCATTATTTACCGCATAGTCAATGACATCCGAAAGTCCCTGCACCTGCCGGTCTGACATATCCCGCTTCTCGTAAAAAGCAGGATTGTCCGTTTTATCCGGGTTTTCCACATAAATGACGACCTTACCAAGCCAGCCCTTAACCCGCCAGATTGATGTGGTTGCCATAGAATCACATGACCCGGTCATCCATGCGGCGGGGCAGGATAACCGCATCCGTGATGGTTTTGATCGCAGCTTCCACCTGATGCACGGCCATATCATAACGCTGTACATCCACAACATTCAGCACATGGGCTTTCTGTGCAATCTGATTCAGGTTATTGGCTACGCCGTGCAGCTCCCGCATCATGGAATAATAATCCGGTGGAGGGGAATCCTGCGGCACCACACCATCAATCAGATGGCGCAGATAGGCTTCACGGGACAGACGGCTTTTCTTTACCCGCTTATTCAGAATCTCTGCTTCTTTTCGGTTCAGGCGAACTTTGATTTCAATATTTCGTTTGCTCATTCTCCGACTCCTTTCCAATGTGTTTGATCTGCAGCAGGCACATCAGAATGATACCGTTCAGACTGCCTGTCAGAAATCCGATTGTCAAAAACATCATTTCACGCATAGGTCACATCCTTCCATTCTTTGTGGGGTTTCAGGGGATTGCCCCTGACAAGCTGCCTTTTGTCCCCAAAAGGCGATGCTTGCTGGTATATCGCAGTTCTGTTCTCCCTGGGTAGTCGAACATGCTTTGAAACCTACCGAAAACAGATTCAATCGTCCTCAATGTCCGCCATGCAGCTGCCGCAGGCAGGACAACGGCGTTTACAATTCCGATCCGGGCAGCCACATTCCTGCTCCAGTTCAGTACAATCACCGCAGTTCTCGCAAGCACGGCCACCGCACTGCTCCTCACAGGTCATATCCATGCTGCTCACATCCTCATCGGAAAAACTCAGCAAATCGGTATTCTCCAGAATAGCTTCTGCCAGCAAAATAGCCTCCTCCTTGGAATCTGCCCGCAGCTTAAAAGTCTTTCTGGAAACGGCATTCAAAGTGACTTCAAATTCTCTCATGTTGTATTCCTCCTATCGTTCTTGCTTTTTCTCTTTACTCCGGGTGATGGGAATTCCCATGTGCGTACACAGGAAATCGTTGTAATCCTTTCCCGTGGGTGGAAAACGTGCCTCAATAGCAAAATTCTTTGGCAGAACAGCCATTAGTGCCTTTGCCGCCAGTCTGCCTGCTCTGTCGCTATCCAAACGCAGAATAATCGTCTTGATTTCCGGGTGGTCACCCAGGTATTGACTCAGCGCCAACGGCACAGCACTTTCTTCCATTTTCTCTCTCGGCTGATACACCCCCGCCAGTGACAGCAAGTGCTCTTTTCTCCAATCCATGCCTTTCATCTTGCAAATCGTGGCATAGGAAAGCAGATCAATGGCACTCTCAAACAGATGAAGCACTTCGCTGTTTTCTGCCGGAATATTGAATGCAAACCGCTTGTCACTGCCGTTACATTCGCCCTTGAAATCAGAACCAATCCCTCGCAGATTGGCATATCTTGCTTTTCCGTATCGGTCATGGCCCACAAAAACGACATTGTGGTATCTGCCGCTGCTCTCATAAAGCCGTCCGGTTGAGATGCAGAAATTGATAATCTCATGGTCAATACCTCGCCCGGAAAGATAGCGAACGGCATGGGTTGCATCCCGGTTACTCTGTGGAAGAAGCAGCACCTTCGGTGCGCTCTTTTCCGGGGTACGCTCATAGGCTGGCGGCTGAATTGCTGCCTGTCCTACGATCATCTCAACCGCTTCAATGAACGGTATTTCCCTGACTTTGATCAGATAGTCCAAAGCTGTCCGACCGCCAATGCCACGGGAAAACCAGCACCATTTGCCATTGGAGATTTTGAGGCTGTCATGGGTTCTGGTACAATAAGTGCTTCCGCCAAAATGCACCAGTTCACCCGGCTCATAGTTTTTCAGATAGGTCAGCAGGTCCATCTCCTTGGCCTTTGCAACGACCTCCGGTGGAATATATGGCATAAAAATCCTCCTTTCCATAGTCATGAATTGGCTGCCCGAAAGCAGCCTGGCTATGTAAAAAGGCCGGCTGGATTACCCAACCGGCCCAGAGCAGTTATCGCTCTTTATCCTCTTTCTTCTTTTGTTTTTGCACTTCGGACTTGGCCCGATCCGCTACGGTCTGCCAGATGTCCTCCATATAGCCCGTTTCTTTGTGTTCCCAATCCTTAAATATGTCGGCGAGGGGTGTGGGAGATTTCAGAAGCGCTTTGGCCTGCGCATCCGGCAGATCATTGTATTCCATCGAAAGAAGAATATCCTCCCGCACCGTGTACTCATAGGTGTGGTTCAGAATTTCTTCCGAAGGCTGGGAAAGCAGCCATTCCCGATAGGTTTTCTGCTCGGCAAACATCTTTTGATATAATGCTGTGTTCAATTCTTCGTTGGTCATGCGACAATACCTCCTGATATAGAAATAGCCGACTGATTCTCCGAAGAAAACCAATCGGCTATGTATATGAATTTTTATGTCAGCCCTGTAACTCAGCCAACAACCTGTCGGTTTTTATAACATAAGCGTATGCTTCAGGATTGACTTTTCTCATATAGCGCAGAGAAGTCAATTTTTCCTGCTCTATCTTCATGTCCAAGAACTCCGCATAGTCATCCACGCGCAGATATTCTGTATCTGACAGCAAGCACGCAACCATATACACAATCTTAGCAGCTCTCCCTGCGGCAATTTCTGGCGTATAGTTCTCGGCATAAATATGGCTTCTCAGTTCCCGAATACCCTTTACATAAATCGGATATTCCTCTTTGCTCACTTTTCCACGGGATGCAATGCACAAGGCAGCTTCAAAAGTATCCCACAAGCAATCTTTACTGTTGCTTTCGATTCCTCGATAAGCGATTTCCGCCTGTGCAATTTTCCCATATGTAGGTCCTATCTGCTGAAAATCTGTAAATATCTCCAGCAGAGAAGATACATCATAGAACTGCTTCATGACTTCCATGTCTTTTCCGCAATTTAACGGAATACCTGTGGTGTGCGGAGCAAATGCTGTCAATTTATCCGCCAGAATGCAGTTTGCTGACGGTAGGGAAACAGTAAGATATTCCGGTTCTGTCAAAAGAAGATCATTCTGAATTTCTTTTTGAACCAGCTCTGAGTAATGATTGTGTTCAAACAAAACATCCAGAAGAATGTAGAATGGTCTGTTATTGATTGGGGAATCATAGGTGAACTTAAAGTGTCTTTTTTCAATATTGTTCTTTCCAATCCGCTTCTGTTCCTCAACAGCTTTAAAAGGGAAAATCTCCGATGCTCCATCCAAATACTTATCCAAATCTGTACCCGGTTCAGCAATAATATCAATATCTGTAGATAACCGGCGCGGATGTTCCATCAGTAGCATAAGGCAGGTGCCACCTTTGAAAATAAAGGGCATACCAACCTTCGCAAGTGCTTCCAACAGTCCAAATGCATATACAGCGCGTTCCAAAAGTACAGGATCTCTGCGACTGGTTCTTTGCAGCTCTCTAATATGTTCTTCGGCAAAATTCTCTTGTAACAGCATATCTTTACCTCTTTGTTCGTAATGTGATGTTTGTTTTCTCTCTAATCAGTTTCTTTATTTTTTTATCAACGGCTCTGCGTGCTGCATATCGAAATAGACAACTCTCATCTACCACATACATGGAAAATGCATCCTCGTATATAGTCGGATATTCACTCTCACTGACAGAATCAAGCAGTAACGGATCTGCAACTATATCAACAAGCAATTTCTCCAACCGGGTATGCCAGGAGATTCCAGCACTTTTCGGTGCCTCTGTTGTGAGCTTGTTAATAACAATCATATTGTCGCTCCAATACTGGTGATACATTTCCAGCGTTGGGTTAATAAACACTTTTCCAAAATACTGATCCTTTAGCATATCAAACACAAATTCTATTACATCAGATTCCACAGATAAAAACAGAACATTATGTGCAAGCTGATGATTTACAAAATCATTGAGCTGAATCAGTTCCATGATAGAGAAATCTACTAGCGGATATTGTTCCTGTACCAAAGATGCCACTTCTACCGCCAGATCAGAGTATTCGTGGTCATATGGTCTTGCATTATTACCAGGAAGGCAGTACAGGCCGTTACCAACACGAGCCAGATCACCATCTTTAACCATTGACGCAAATCTCTTATAAAAGGAAGCATCGCTTAATTTATATCCAGCGTTACGGAACGATTGTAATACTTGTTGCCTGTTGAAACATTTTTGATTCTTTACGCCTTCAAAATATCTCGAATCGGTCATTCCTACACCTCCATCTGATTATTTTTGCGGCAGTAAACGCTATTTGCTGCCGCTACAATAACAGTATATTCATGTCAAACACTTTTGTCAATATTTTTGCGGCAGTAATCTTGCTTTACTGCCGCAAAAATATTTCTTATATATAGTATGACCAATATCTCCAATTCTATGCACATTCAAATCGCCTTGATTTTTCTGAGATATGCCACCGCATCGGTATGACCACGGAAGTAAATCTGCTGTCGCTCCATATCATCCCGCTCACGCACTAGATGCAGGTACTGCACAAAGGCTGCGTGTTCCTCGGCAGTCAAACTGATTTCGTCGCTGCCATCCAACAGATTCATCAGAAATGGTTCTTGCCGTTTCAGATCAGAAATTCTCTTCTGGAGCTTGGCGTATTCTTCGTTTTCATTTTGCAGTTCCAGTACAATATCATTGTCGATTTCCGGAAACGCATCTTCCAATCGAGATGGAAGGTCAAGATATGTCTCGCTCATGGTGTTCACCTTTTCTTTCTTTTTCATTTATTGTACCCAGTTGCCGGTATCCTATTAAAGCTATGGATTGCTTCGATATTTCGCCTTACACAAATCATACTGCAAACAGAGGGGCAGGAACAAGTCTGCAATCCCTTGCTCCTGCCTTTTTCTGTTTACCGTTCCATTCCTTTTGACCTTGGACGTTCCGGCGCTTCTTCATCAGGTGCGTCATCAATCAGCGCATTGTCCTTCTGATCCATGTTCAGCAGGATGTTCAGTTCCTTTAATCGCGCTGTCTTTTCGGTCAGTTCTGCTTCTCTGGCAAAGGGCGCTGCCAGTTCACTGCGGGCATTTTCGATCTGCACCTGAGTTTCTGCCAGCTCTGCACGGACTGCTTCCAGCTTTCCGGGCAGTCCATCAATCACATTATCCATACGGGTCAGATTACCAAAGACATCTGCTCCCAGCACCGCAGTATGGGAGAGCGTACCCTTCATGGTCATGCGATATTCATTACTGGTTCCGTCATAGGACAGGGTAAGAGAAAAGCCTCGGTACTGTCCTAAGAAAACAGCATTGGAGCCAGTCATTTTTGTACATACATCCAGAATCGCCTTGCCAGCCGCCTCCTTGTCGGCATATGGCTGATCCAGAATTGTAATTCCTGCGAATCCATCCTTCGGTTTCGGATGCGCTGCGGCAAGCTGCACATCCTGTTGGTATCCGGCAATCCGCTCTGTCAGGCGGGTGATGGCTTCGGGATATTTTCGCAGCACCATTTCCTCCAGCGCGTATTTCTGGCTCAAATAGCTGGCTTTCAGCATATTGAGCTTACCCACATCCATATCCAGATTACACTTTTCAATAATAAGCGGATTACCAGTAGCCAGCGCCTTGATTTCAGAATAGCTCAGAGCCGTTTCGTCCACATCGTCTGCCACGCGCACCGGTGCTTTGGAAGTCATGATCTGTGCAATGAACTTCTGTTTGTTCTCCACAAGCTGATACAGATAGGCATCAAAGGTTCCCTCCGTGACATACCGGAAGATTTCAACCTCTGGATTCATATTACCTTGCCGCACAATACGGCCCAGTCGCTGGGCAAGGTCGGAAGGACGCCAGGGACAGTCCAGATCATGCAAAGCAATCAGCCGATCCTGGACATTGGTTCCTGCGCCCATCTTCTGGGTGCTGCCCATCAGGATACGCACCTGGCCGGAGCGCACCTTTGAAAACAGCTCCTTTTTGCGTGCTTCCGTGTTGGCATCATGGATAAAGGCGATTTCCTCCTCCGGGATTCCGGCTTCCATCAATTTTTCTTTCAGGTCGTTATAAACGCTGAATGTGCCGTCCTCTTTGGGTGTGCTGAGGTCGCAGAACACAAGCTGAGCACTTCGTCGCTCTCTGGTCTGCTGCCAAATCTGGATAACGTTGCGGGCACAGGTGGCGACCTTTCCATTGGGATCATCCATTGCCAGCGGATTGATGAGCCGCATATCCAATGCCAGCTTTCTGCCATCGTTGGTGATACGCAACATATTATCCGTTTTGGGGTCAACACCGCCTGCGCGAATGTCCTCGGCCCGTTCTGCAAGCCCTCGCACCATCTCCTGCTGAAGCTCAGATGGCTGAATGACCTCCGTATGAAAATTTGCCTTTGGAACTGGCAGCTTCAGCATATCCGCAGTCTGAATATCTGCCACCTGCTTGAACGTAGCCGTCAGTTCCGGCAAATTGAAGAACTTTGCAAACCGTGTTTTTGCCCGGTAGCCGCTGCCCTCCGGGGAAAGCTCAATAGCTGTGATGGTTTCCCCGAAGTCACTGGCCCAGTCATCAAAATGAATCAGGCCCATTTCCTGCAAGGTGCTGTACTGGAGATACCTCTGGATCGTATAAAGTTCCACCATGCTGTTGCTGATGGGGGTGCCGGTGGCAAAGATGACGCCCCGTCCTTCGGTGATCTCGTCCAGATACCTGCACTTCATGAAAAGGTCGGAAGACTTCTGCGCTTCGGTCTGGGCAATGCCGCCCACATTCCGCATTTTAGTCGCCAGAAAGAGGTTCTTAAAATAATGGCTCTCATCCACAAATATCCGGTCAACACCCAATTCTTCAAAAGTCACAAGGTCGTCCTTGCGGCTTTGGTCATTGAGCCGTTCCAGTCTGGCTTCCAGCGATTTTCTGGTGCGCTCCAGCTGCTTAACGGTATAACGCTCAGCTCTTGCGGACTTGGCCTCCTCAATTCCGAACATGATTTCATCAATTTGCTGCTGTAAAATTGCCGCCTGCCGCTCTACGGATATTGGAATTTTCTCAAACTGCGAATGGCCGATGATGACGGCATCATAGTCGCCGGTGGCGATGCGGGCACAGAATTTCTTGCGGTTTCTGGTTTCAAAATCCTTTTTAGTTGCCACAAGAATATTAGCGGAGGGGTATAACTGAAGCCATTCCGCCGCCCACTGCTCGGTAATGTGGTTTGGCACCACGATCAGAGATTTTGTACAGAGTCCAAGCCGCTTCATCTCCATGGCGGCAGCCACCATTTCAAACGTCTTACCTGCGCCCACTTCGTGGGCAAGCAAGGTATTTCCGCCATACATGATATGGGCAATGGCATTGACCTGATGAGGCCGCAAAGTAATTTCCGGGTTCATTCCGCTGAACCGGATATGGCTTCCGTCATACTCACGGGGCCGAATAGAATTAAAGGTTTCATTGTAGATGCGGCACAACTGTTCCCGACGGTCGATGTCTTTCCAGATCCACTCGGAAAACTTCTGCTTGATCAGCTCCTGCCTGTCCTGGGCAATGGCAGTTTCCTTCTTGTTGAGAACCGGCTTTTTATTGCCGTTTTCGTCCTCCACGTAGTCGAACACCCGCACATCCCGCTGATTCAGCGTCTGTTCCAGAATCTGATAGGCATTCATCCGTTTGGTTCCATAGGTGGTTTTGATATTGCCCCGGTCTGCATTTTTATCTGTAATTGTCCACTGCCCAGTGGCGCTGGAACGCAGGATTTTGATGCGGCTTCCGGCATAATAGCTGGTGCCAAAGGTTTCTGTCATAAACTTCTGATAGATTTCCATTGGAATCCAGTTTGCACCGATACGAACCCCAATCTCAGCGGCAGTCAGATCAACCGGCTGCACTGCTTCCAACGCTGCAATATTCCGGGCAATCAAAAGTTTCTTTTCAGCCGGTAATACCTCATACAACGCTTTAGCCATTCGGAGCTTTCGGCGCACATTGCCGGACAGATATTCGTCCGCAGGCACAAAAGAAAAAAGGTTCAAATCCACAAAGGCCTTTGGAATGGCTACGGCCTCCTCGGCACACTGTATATCCCGAAAGATGACACCAGACAAGTCCGCTTCCAGCTCATCTTCGCTTTTCCCGGACAGCTCTGCCATGTACTCCATATCCACCCGTGCCTTTTCGGATATAGATACGGCAAGGGCTTCGCTGGCCGTATCCACACTGGTGACCGCTTCATGGGGACGTATGGTGCGCTTGGTGAACATATCCGCCTTGCGTTTCAGGTTTCCTTCTTCATCCAGCACCTCCAGGGAACACAGCAGGCAGTAGCTGGAATCCTCGCCAAAGGCAAGACCGTTGCCCCTGCTGGAAAGCAGACCGTATTTTTTCGTGTAATCGTCATACAGACGATTCAGTTCTGCCTGCTCCCTACGAATCTCCTCGTCCGGGTAGTTTTCCGTCTGATACTCGATCAGCCGCCGAACACATTCCCGGATGGCGATCATGCCACGGATGCGATTTTCTGCAGTGACGGATAGCGTTGCCGGATACATACGGGAATTTTCCCGATAATATACCTTGCCGTCCACAAGACAATAACTGAAATTGCGCACTGCAGGGTCGGCGGGAATGGACAAATCTTCTTCATCCAGTTCCTCCACCTCATATTCGGTAATCTGCGCATGGAGGTTTTGCACCGCCTCAGAAAGCAAGTCTGACAGGTCAGCATCTTCATAGGCGCGGCAGGTGCTGTCCATTCCAAACCGGGTGGATTCCATCACCATGTTACCCAGCACCATTTCCGGGTGCTTCACAAAGTAGGCGTTCATACGGATACCATTTTCATCGGTGTCCAGATGCACCCAGTCCGGCTCAATGTCCGTCATGCGGTCACGCTTTTGCAGAAAAACAATATCGCTGGTGACTTCCGTTCCGGCATTGGCCTTAAACGCATTGTTTGGAAGTCTGATTGCACCAATCAGATCAGCCCGCTGTGCCAGGTACTTGCGGACAGCAGAGTTTTCCTTGTCCATGGTGCCTTTTGAGGTAATGAAAGCAATCACGCCACCCGGACGCACCTTATCCAGCGTCTTGCCGAAAAAATAATCATGAATCAACCAATGGTTTTTGTCATACTTCCTGTCCCGTACTTTGAAATCGCCAAACGGCACATTGCCGATGGCCACATCAAAGAAGCTGTCCGGCATCTGCACCTTTTCAAAGCCGTTCACGGCAATACTGCTGTTCTGATAAAGCTGCTGTGCAATGCGTCCGCTGATTGAGTCAATTTCCACACCGTAGGCTTTACTCTCTGCCATACTGTCAGGCAGCATACCGATGAAATTGCCCACGCCGCAGGACGGCTCCAGAATATTGCCCTGGCGGAAGCCCATCTGTTCCAATGCCTGATACATAGCCCGAATGATAACCGGGGAAGTGTAGAATGCAGTCAGGCTGCTGGCTCTGGCGGCGGCGTATTCGTCCTCATCAAGCAGAGATTTCAGCTCCAGATACTTGCCGTGGCGCTCATCAAAGCAGTCAGCCAGGCCGCCCCAACCAACATACCGGGAAAGAATCTCCTGTTCTTCCCGAGTTGCAAGGCGTTTCTCAGTTTCAATCTGCTTCAGGCAACGGATTGCCGCAACATTCGCCGCGTATTTCTCGCTGCGGGTACCGTGCCCCAGTTCTGAATCGGTAATGTGGAAGTTATGGCGCTGCTCAGAGGGAATCTCAGGGTGCAGGGTAGTGAACACCACACGCTCCCGCTTCGGCTTCGGTGGTGTCAGGGCAGAGGACTGCTCCTTTTCAGCAGATTTCTCTGGCTCTGGTTCATTTTCAACAATGATGTCCCGCCTGGTGTGCTCCTGCTGATACCGCTCGTCTGCATGAGCAACCATTTCATCAAAATCCAGATTGGCCAGATAGCCGTTCAGCTCTGACAAACTGCTGCAGGTGATTTCATGGATATTTTCTCCATCCACCTGATATACCAGCCGAAACGCAATAAGATCAGCGAAAATCTCTACCGTATGTTCACTGTCAGATGTAGAACTGAACGCCAGATCAACATGGCTAAGGTTAGAGAAATCCGCTTCCTGATCAAATTCTTTCAGACAATACTCGTTAATAAGCTGTCTGGCTTCTTCCAATTCGGTGTTGCTTCGGCTTAGGTCTGGCAGTTCCTGAATGCGTTCCATGAACAGTTCCAAATCGGCAGCTATTTCTTCCTCCGGGTCAGTGTTATCCAGATAAGATTGAAGGGTATCAAGGATTCCTTTTCGCTGCTCTGGGTCACGAAGCTGCTGTTCCAGACTAATCAGAGCATCTGCATCGGTTTCTCCCAACTCCATACTATCACGGTAGCCATAAGGATCAAACTCCTGATAAAAGTGCAGAAGTTCAGCAGCAAGGTCATGATAGGACTCAGACTGTTGTTCTTCGGCTGGCAGCTCCGGCAGTTTCGATTCCACCACAGGAACTTCTATATCAGTTGCAAGCGGTCGAATTGTATGCCCTAGATTGAACACGGAGTATGTGCCATCTCGGTATGCCTGCATATTTTCAAGTCCGATTTTGCGACTTTGATAATGCCGGTCATCCTGGGGTGTTCCTTCCCACAAAGGCAGCATCATTTGATAGATTTCTTCTACACATGCCGGATCGCCAAGCTGCTCGGCAACCTCCTGAACCCCTTCCCAATAATCTGCGATGGCATTGAAATGATAAGGCCGTGGATACAGCTCCGGGGCGTCCATAAAGAATCTATGAATACTTCTGGCAAGCTGCTTGATTTCATAGTCTGCCATCGCCTCACGGTCTTTCTCCGAAAGAAATCTGTCCTGAGAAATCATGGAGCCAATGCGTTTCGCAATAAAATTCCACTTCAGTTCTACTTTCGCATAAGGCTGTGTCAAATCTCCATGACTGAATGACAGCCCTTTGCTGGTATAAACCCGGTTGTCGTTTCCACCATGATAGCCACTGTATTCGCCGTGATAATCTCGCAGATACTTTTCGCTCTCTTTCTGGTCGGGATGATTCGCAAAGAAAGAATAGACACCCAAACGATAGTCTGCACTGCTTCCGCGAAGTACTTTGTCGATCTCATCCCCGGAGATGTAAAAATGCCGCTGAGGGTTGTAATCCTCGGCGGCAATAAAAGTGACTGGTTCCCGTTGCAGGTCCTGAAGCTGATTGGATATTTCTTTCGGTCGGTAAAATCGAAACCGAAGAATGTCAGGATTCTGAGCATGGGTATCGGCGAAAGTTTTCCATTCTACTGCTATTTTTTGCAGCATATCCGGGTCAATAAGAAGCTTTTGAAGCTGATCGACCATCTCCGGGAAACCTTGGCGAGAGGAATGAATCAGCCTCATCGTAGGCAGATACTCGGCATCCCAGTATTCCTCCGAAATATCCCTGGACAGCAGAAGCATTCGGTCAGCAAGGGTTCGCAGTTCATGGTCAGATACCATATCCAGTTCGCTCTGCGGCATATATCGCCCCAGATCAAGCAGTTCCCGGATACGTTTTGCCGCCTGTTCCCAAGTAAGCAAAGCCACATTCCGCCCCTGTGCGCTGTCGCCACTGGCAATTCGGATACCATCTGTGTTGTACCAGAGAGCATACTGGCGGTCATTCACATAAAAGCCTGCACCATTCTCGCCATAATGCGCCGCGAGAAACTGAGCATTTTCCTCCATCGTATGGTCTTTCATAAAATACGCACAGATAATCAACCGACTTTGCGGCTCATTGGAACCGATGCACAATGCTTCGTCAATAATCTGCTGCGAAAGCTGCGGACGCGGCATAAACGAGAACTGTCCGACGACTTCCTGCGCCGGAGTGTTGAAATCTGCAAGATCGAACAATGTTAGCTGCTGACTCTCCTGAGATTTCGGCGGTGTGATCTGGGTGTTGATGAAGTATTCCTTTTTGTCAATTAGCTGCGCCGTCCATTCGGCAACTACGCTCCACGAAAAAACGGACTCACTGGTACGGGAAAGATATGCGCCTTCCCACATCAGAAGTCCGTTTTCCTGTGGCTTATAGCCTACGCGCACGCCATCCACCACAATCTCCGTGTATCTGTCCTGATATGCGGATTTCAGGTATTCCGCCCGTTCCGTTTCCTCCGGGTGAATGGAAAAGTACAATTCAATCTGCTGCTTCTTATATTTGAGGTCATCGTCCTTATTGGAGATAATCGCCATAATCAGCGTTTCATTCAAAAACGCAGGAAGTTCATCGCCTCCTGCATTTTCCATGGATTCCGGATTTAACGGTAAATCAGTTCGCTCAGAATCAGCGCCTCCGCTGCGTTCCGAATGTTGTTCATCAGTCCGGTCCACTTCATCGGGTCGCTGGCTTTCAGCTCCTCCGTCACGCCCTCGGCTTTCGCCATCTGGCCGGTTAGCAATTCCATCCGGGAGAGTGCTGTCTGCTCGATCTCCATCAGATGTTGGTTCAGTCTGCCCGATGTCAGCAGATTCGTGTAGGTCACTCTGCGGTGCTGCTTCAGGTATGTCCTCCTCAGCAATGCGTATTTCCCAAGGTGCATTTCCGGCTCCTGGGGCGGAAGCAGATCTGGCAGTCGGTATCCGTTCTGCATCGTGTAGGTCAGTTCGCTCATGGTTTTCGCTCCTTTCAGGTGTTGTGGTTCTGTTCTCAGTCTCAGAATACTGGATATTGGGGACAGGTGCAAATGTGCCAGTTTCCCGCTGCGCCTGTCTTTGCAGAGGGAGAACTGTACGAGAGATTACGGAAAAACACATCTGACCAATATCCCCGGTTGCAGTACCAAGCGCGTTCAACGTTTCCGGCGTGCTGAAATCCGCAATATCACGGAAATCATCCTCTGTGAAATACTCTGCCGGATCAATCCCACAGCGGGTCAGCAGCATAAAGCCGATACTGTTTTCCAACGCTCTGCGATACTCAACCTCAATGTTCAGGTCATCCAGCTCCTCCAGAAAACTGTTCTCTTTGTAGTATTTCAGTTCTGCAAGGTAGTCCGGCATATTATCCTGAACTGCATTTTGAGATGCAGACAGCAATGCTGCAGCAAAGCTGTTTTTGTCCACCAGTTCTCCAAAGCTGTTTTCTAACGCTTCCACAACGGCAGACTCATATTCCGGACGCATCGTCCAGATAGGAACAGGGCGGGAGAACCGGCTTTCGTGCGTATCCGAGATGTCAAAGTAATATTTCAGCCGGGAGCGCCCGATGGAATCTCCATCAAAGACGGCAATACCCGTTGCACCGCGATTCACCCAACGCCCGAAACGCTGATTCCAGCCATTTCTGCCGTCAATCGTCAGGACGGCGGTTGCGTTCGGACGCTGCGCATACAAAAGCACCTGCTCATCAAAGGGCAGGCGAAAGTTGTGGCAGGCTGTGGTCAGAAAGCTCTGCCAAGCCTGTGGAGTTGCTAAGCCAGCGATGGTTTTATGGTACAACTCCGTAATGGTTTCATATCTTCTCGCCATCCGATACACCTCCTGTTATGGCAAGGTTTGATTCTGTGCGCAGCTCATCGTAGGCTGCCTTTTTGCAGCCTGCTGTGGAAATCGCGAACTTCCATATCCGCATCAGCTGCTGCAAACAGAAGCTGCCAGATCATTTCCGACGCTTCGCTCTCATACATGAAAATATCTACATACTGCCATCCAGCCAGATCGGTGCAAAGCCTGGAAAAACGCAAACGCTTATCCATCAGATCATGGGCATCATTGGCAAGCCTAGGGACGTCCCGTTTTTCTGCATGGATTGCCAGAATCGTCATAAGCAAATCAAAATTATCAGGGTTCAGCTTCATGTGAACCGAAGGCAACTGAGCCATATTTCATCCTACCTTTCTGCTGCCTGCTCCTGCCGCTGCCGGGGAATAGAAAACCCGTAGACTTTGGCAATTTCATCACCAAGTCTGCGGGTAATTCTCGTAATGTCAGCGCGGGTTGCTGTGCCGTAATACAATTTTTCTTTCAGGTTGTCAATTTGAGACTGCCGCACGCCGGGCTTGTAGGTGCGATAGAGGTAATGGTTTGTACCGTCATGATGAATGGCATCACAGCGTAGATCCCCCAGCCGATCCACATACCAGGTGGAGTAATCCATGTCAGAATACAGGCAATCGCTGATCTTTCCACTTGCAATCTCCTTGTATCCCATCCGCCGCCCATACCACAAGCCAAGGTCGCCAATAACCAGAATAGGCGCTGAAAGCTGCACATTCAGGTTCGTGCGTTCATCCTCCAGATAATCCCCGTTGATTTCATACATCAGGGTAATCCGTTCCTGTTCAGACAGCTCCGGATAATTTTCTTCCAGATCGTCTTTCCAGTCTTCATAATCCAAATCATAATTACTCCAGATGATGTGCTTTTCCTCTGATTTCATCGCGCATCACCCCGATCTTTATTTTTCGGACGGGTAGGCTGTCCATTATCATCATAATTCTTCGGATCAGCAGCGGGGACTGCCCAGCCAAACATAGAGCCGGCAGACATGGCCTGTTCCTGCGCTTTGCTGACGCCGAGCTTGGTATTATACTCGTCTGCCAGCACACGGTTTTCGGTTTTATCACCCATATCAATATCCGTCCTGTAATATCCGGATTCGCCTTTCTTGATGATAATCAGTTCTCCAGTATCGGGGAGGACACTATAACACTGCTCCGGCAGAGAAGAACGAAGCGGAATAACTGTACTGCCGTTGCGCTCCATTATCTCTGCAAACTGACATATATGAAGCAGACTGTTCCATCCGCTTCCGATTTCCACATGATAATCATCAATGTACCGACAGGTATAATCAGTTTTTTCTCCGTCTGAATGGATAATTCGGATTTTATCTCCATCCGGGATACGAAAGAGTTCCTTATAATGCGGATTGATGAAGCGGATGCCCTTTTGGGCTTGTTCCAGATGACGATTCAGCCATTTTTCTTCAAAACACCAACAATAAAAATTGTAATCTCCCTTTACCGGAATACACCGTAAAAGATACGCATAGCTGCTTGTATCAATACGGAAGCCGTATTCGATAGTGTAGTTGCCCTCCATGATACTGTCTGGAAATCTTTGGCCATATTTCTGCATGACACTCCGCCCTGCAAGCAGGCCACCATACTGTTCATCAAAGCGAAGGGCGTTGATAACCTCATCAAACTCTGCCTTAAATTCATCTGTTTTACGACTCTCTACCGCATCAAACCATGAAGTATAAAAGCCAGTACCAGTGCTGTCAAAATCACCGCGCAAATAACCAATCATACCCGTCTGCATCTTGATTTGCTGGCTTTGCGCGTAAGTGTATTTCTGTTCTTCGGCTCGTAATGGCCGTATGGTCATATTCATTAGCGTTCATACTCCTTTCCACGTTTCTGTCTGAGTGGCTCATATGGCACCGCAATGATCTTGTCACCCTGCCTGAAAAATCTCTCCGGCAGTTTGAATTTTGCCTCATATTTCTGCGCCAGTTCTTTCGGCAGACTGAGAAATTTTTCACTTTCTGCAGGGGCATAGCAGATAAAGAATGTACCGAAGATAATGTCCACCATCTCCCGGCTTTCTGCTCCTTCCGGCTCAAAATAAATTGCCTGGTTGGGAGGCAGGCCGTTCATTTTGCCTTCTTCATTGCAGATAATTGCGACTTCATCCATATACGGCATAAACTCCTCAATGTCGCCGCCGACAATACGCTGCATGGCTTCTAGGGAATCTTCCATCTCGATCATCTGGGGATATTTCCCCGGTTCCACAAGCAGCACGGAAAGTTTCTCTGCGCTCTGTTCATTCATCCGCTCGCTGACACCGCATTCCTCTGGGTGGAAAGCCACCTGCCTGAATCCAACGCTGTCACAGAAATAAAAGCCCTGCGGCACTGCTTCCGCTTCATAAACCTCCACAATATCGGAAACAGAGAGGGAACGCCCTCGGTAATTGGAAGGATGATTGCTATTCAGCATCGTATAAACTTCCTCCAGATTACCGCACGGCACATCCTTGTCGTACACCTTGTCATAAATGCTGCTGTTCACCTCCGGGTTGCCCTGAAATCGCTCAAGGCGGTCATGGGACAGAAACATTACTCGGTGTTCATCCCGATCAGGATTGATTTGATAGACTCTGATTTTCATATTTGTCCATAACTCCTTTCCTTTTGGTTATGTACGAGGCGGCGCTTCAGCCGCCCCAAAGGCATTACTTTTTCCGATTACGGATATTCAGGAAAATCAGTGCGCCCGCAATCAGGGCCACCAACGCAATGCCGATGATCGTTTTCTGTTCCATACTTACTTGTCCTCCTTCTTTTTCTTATTTTTTGCTGCAAACACACCGCAAGTTACAGTACCAACAGCAGCGATGCCCATCAGGGCAATCCAAAGAGCAGGCTTGCTGCTGTCTCCGGTTTTCGGAGTGTCACGCAGCTCGTTGTGCATGGTGACGGTTGCCGTTTTCTCTGCGGAGATGGTTACCGTAGCAGCGGCAGGCAGTACATAGTTCTGAGATGCACTGTCGGAAACCTCACTGACGGTGTACTCGCCAATGCGCAGACCTTCAATCAGAATTTCACCGTTCTTGTCCGTGGTGAATACCTGCTCATAGCCACCCACTCCAGTTACGCGGAAGGAGAAGCCTTCCACCTTGCCGTCCGAGGAGGTCTTGATAATTTTCAGCGCACCTTTCTGTGCCTGATTGACGAATCCCTTTCCGGCCTCGTTCTCCACATTTACGGTCTTTCCGTGCTCTGTGATTTCAAAATAGTAAGCATTACTGTCCAGATAGAAGCCATCCGGTGCTTTGACCTCTTTCACCAGATAACCGCCGTAAGTCAGCTCACTCATCTCGTAAATGTCGGTACGAACTTCAACGAGTGTTCCCAGCTTTTCATCCTCAGCGTCCAGCTCCTTGTTGCCATTTGCATCACGATAAATCTCAAACTCTGCGCCGGTCAGCTTATTATCCGGGTAATCAGCATCTACTTTCGTAAGCTGCGCAGTACCGCGAATCAGCGTATTCTCGATTTCCACCTCAATCACAGTGCCGTTTTCGTCAACATTCACTTCATAAGTCTTTTCAGACAGCACATAACCTGTCGGAGCTTTTATTTCACGAACAATCCAGTTACCGTAAGAAACTTTGGCAAAAGAAAAACTGCCGTCCTCTGCGGAGGTGGCAGTCAGAATTGCAGTATCGATTGTAAATTCTTCGGTGTCCGCTGCAAACAGGCCAATCAGCGCACCACCCAGGGCATTGCCGCTGTCGTCCTTTTTCATACCCTGTACTTCACCGTAAATCAGATCGTTTTCAATGGCAGCTCCGTCATTTGCCTTGATCTCTACAAGGGCCGTATCCTGTCCGGCATATTCAAATACCACCGGGTATTCGGTATCGGACAGCATATAGTGACTGTCTGTGGAGATTTCTTTCAGATAATAGCTGCCAAATGGAAGATCCGTCTTGCAGGCAGCCATTCCGTTTGCATCCACGGAGAGAATTTCCAGCAGACCATCTGCCGGGATCACAGAGCCATCGGCGGCAGTCAGATTCTCTTTGGCATAAAGCCCGAACGTAACAGCGGTGATTTCTCCATTCATGCCAATTCCGAACGCTTCATTCTGTTCCATGACTTTATCCAGAGAGACAAGAAGCTTCTGGCGATCATTGTAAAGACAAGCAGATGTTTCGGTAACTTCAACCTCCTGTCCGGCATATACAAGCTCAACGGTACGGACTTCCGTGTTCAGTACCATCCCAAGCGGTGCTGTCGTTTCACGAATTTCATATTTTCCGAGATACAGTGGCTTACTCTCTGCTGCTCCACTTTCGTCTGTGGTAATGGTATCTACCACCTCGCCCGCAGAATATCGTAGCGTGCCATCCAGCGTAACAATATCTTCTGCGGCAGTAATTTCATAAACCGCGCCGGGCAGTCCTTGCACCTCATAGACCGGCTGATACATATCACCATTTTCGGTTACAGTGGCGAACACCTCGCCGGATTTACTGATCTTGATGATGCCTTTCTGCGCCAGATTCGGCTTCGTCACTTCTACCACGGTTACCGCGCTATCCTCTGTTGCATTGTCAGCAGTCACATCAAAATAAACAGGGTCAGAGTTCAGCACATAGCCATACGGTGCGGATACTTCCACAAGAGAATACCCGGAACCATATTCCAGTTTTTCAGGGGTTACCAGATAGCCATGGTCATTGGTGTAGAAGGTATCAATCGTGGTCGGTGTCGGGTAGGTGAACGTCATTTCCACCTTGCTGCCGTCCGGTCGGTAAAGCTGGAAGCCTGCGCCTGCGTAAGGAATGGTCTTTCCCGTTTCTGCGTCTACTTTAATGACCTTAATGTAACTTTCAAAGTTTGCGTTGTTGGCAAGATAACGGTAGACCTGCCCATCCTTTGCGATATACACATCAAAATCGGCAAGCAGTTCACGGCCCTCCCAGCCGGACACCTGATGGACCGTGTAAATACCATACGGCAGGTCTTTGGTCTGTGCAAAGCCGTTTTCATCACAAATGAGATAATCACGCTCGCTGTCCCTGGCTGCATCGTAACTGCCGGCAGATTTCAGATAAACAGAAAACTCTGCCCCGGCTTCCGGGGTTTCCAGTTTGGTTTCGCCATCATCGGTGTGTTTGATGAGAGCGATGCTTCCCTTGATAACCTGTTCCGTCACATCGTTGGCAGTGGAGTTGTATTCCACGGTATAAAACTGAGCTTCTGCGCCAACATGATAGGAGGTTTCATCCAGCAGATAGCCTTCAGACGGACTGATTTCACGGATGCTCCAGTCATCACCGCAGACATAATAGGCTGTGACAAACTGACCATCTACATCGGTCGTGTAAGTGTCGATGAGCTGATTGCCTTTATAAACGCCGTAAACTGCTCCGGCAAGGGAGGCATTACCCTGTGGCGTGCCGGTTTCCCGATCACTCTTGGTTACAGTGGCATTCCACTTTTTCAGCACGTTGGCAACGCTCTTTTCCATGACAGTATTCCACTCCACAGAAGCCGTCTGGCTGTCAGGAACCACATAACGAACTGGGGTATCCACTTCCTCCAGCACATAGCCGGAACCAATCAGAACATTTTTGAAATATGCCTTGCCGCTGCTGTCGGTCACCGCATATTCATCTACGGCAATCCCGGAAAGAGAAGTGCCGTACAAATGGAACTTCATACCCTCCACCAGACTGTCTTCACTGGTTTTGGTTACCGTCAGCTCGCCGCGTTTCAGTACATTATTGAAGGTCACGGTTGTGGTTTTTCCGCCAATAACCGTGACACGCTGAACACTTTGCGGCTCATACTTCTCATAGCCCTGCTCCGTCACGGTATAGACACCGGGCGTCAGACCGTCAATCTGGATTTCACCTGTGGCATTGGTTGTGACTGTCTGGTTGATTCCGTTTCCGGCTACCGTAAAAGTGATTCCTTCCACCTTGCCGTCCTCGGAAGTCTTTTTCAGCGCCATTGTTCCGGTCGGCGTTTCTACATTCAGATAGGCACTCACACCATCCGCATTTTCGACGCCGGTAACCAGATCCTGCAGATTCGGATCGCCATAAGCAATCAACTTGGCGCTTTCACTGACAACCGGAATATTATTACGGGTCGCCGTGATGCGCACAGAACCTTTGAACGGCTCAGTCGAACTGATTGTCAGCGTATTACCGGACTTGGAAACGCTCACATTTCGGTCAGAACTGGAAATACTGTACTCAGACAGAACACCGTTGGTATCCGTCAGAGTCAGCATATATTTTCCGTCTTTGTATTCCAGCTCTCTGGAAGAACCATTCATAAAGCTGGGAACCGTGTTGTGCCTGGTGAGCATAGAAACGATCTGGTCATAGGCTGCCGCGGCTCCGCTGTTGGGATAATTGGAGCCGAAATGCAGGGAATAAACCGTGGAATCTGTCTGTCGGAAAGAACCGCTCGCATTACGGCATCCGGTGACAAACTCCCAGACCAGCGTTTGTGTGGCCAACCACTTCTCATCATCACTGCCGGTCAGACTGTCTCGGTTGCCCTGATAACCATACAGAAGTGCAAGGCCCACAGCCTTTTTCTGACTGGCTGAAAGAGCATTCCAGGTTTCAGACGAATTTCGTTTCAGCTGATTTCCGGTTTTCAGCGGAACGCCCGGCTGAATGCAGAAAGCTGTGGAACCGTCCACATACATGCGGAACTTGTTTGTTCCTGTGCCTCCTGCCGTATAGCCATTGATCACGGCACTGGAATTGTAGTACATCACGTTTCCCGCTGAATCATAGGTACGGGCAAAAGAGATCGTACCCACATCTCCCGTTGCCGCAAATGCAGTCGCCGGCAACAGGGACAAAACTGTAACCGCAGCCATAACCGTTGCTGCGGCTCTCTTGAATAGTTGTTTGATTTTCATTGTTTCCTCCAAATTTCTTTTTTTGATTTTACCGGCTGAAAAAGAATCCAGCCGTGTACTGACGTTCTGACTTTGCATCATTTACTCCCCATAAATTCTCTCTTTTTCGGCTGGTACAGCTGGTTTAGAGGGGGTGAGGTGTGGAGAGGGGGAGAACACCGAAACACCACTTGCAGAGAAAAGGGCAGACTTTCCCCTTGGCGGTGTAATTCTTCACTTATCGCTCCATATCCCGCTGGCGCTTGCGGTACAGTTCCAGTGCTTTCACGATGGTATCCTCCATTTTCTTCGCGGGCGTCCCCGGCGAGAAGAATTTTGAAATACGCTCTCTGGGTATCTTGAATTGCTCCACCTGATTCGGCTTTTCCTCCTGCATAATGGACAGCAGCACATTGGCATCTAATCTGCCCTCCCGGGAGAATTGCCGCATTTTGATCGCCTGGGCATGAGATGGTGTGCAATCCTCACTTTCCATGATTTCCAACAGCTCTTGCTGCTCTGTTTCAGTCAGATAGGAAAGCTCCACCGCAGGACGCAGGGCAATCTGTAAAACCTCCTTTTCTTTGAGAACAGAGTTGTCCACCAGCTCCAGAATATCAGGAATAAGGTGAGTCAGGCGGATATATCGAAACACTTGATCTCTGCTTTCTCCACTTTGCTGTCCAAGTTTTGCCGCCGTATCTAACTTTGTCGCCACTGGCGATAAAGTTAAATCCGTCCTCTGTCCCTGCCTTTTCATGGCGTCCAGCTTCATCTTATAGGCGAAGGCTTTCTCCGACGGCAATATCTGCTCTCTTTGCAGGTTGGAATCAACCATGACAATGGTGGCTTCATCGTCGGTCATATCCCGGACAATACAGGATAAAATCGGCTTTCCTGCCAGTTCACTGGCCATCTTACGCCTGTGACCGGCTATCATTTCATAGCCGCCATCCGGTTTGGGACGCACCAGAGCGGGGACAAGTACGCCGTACTGCTTGACACTCTCTACCATGTCCATCATGTTTTCATCCATTCGCACCTTAAACGGGTGGTCTGGGAAATCGCTGATTTCATTCAATGGAATGTCCAGGATGCTTTCCCGAGTGGCTTCATCGCGCTCAGCCTGAGTGGTAAAGAGGTTATCTACACTCAGCAGATCGGCCACGCTGTTTTTCCCCAATCTCCATCACCTCCTTCACAAGCCCACGATACGCATCCGCTGCCCGGCCTCTGGGTTCGTGCTGAAAGATGCTCTTATCTGCTGTGCTGATCTCTGCCAGCCGCACCGTTGCCGGAATAACGGCATTCAGGATGGGCAGATGTCGTCCATAGCTCTCCCGAACCGACTTGACCACATCCTTACGGAAGTTGGTTTCATTGGCCATGGTCAGAAATACACCGCCGATTTTCAGCCTGGGATGGATTTGCCGCTTGATTTGCTGCACCGTACCCACAAGCTCCGTCATGTCCTCAGCGGCCAGGTAATCCGCCTGAACCGGGACAAGTACATAGTCCGAAGCTGCCAGCGCATTGATAACCAGCATTCCCAGGGAAGGGCGGCAGTCAAGCAGCACATAGTCATAGTTCTGCTTGACGCTGTCCACATACTGCCGCAGCACCGTCTCACGGCTCATGACATTCACCAGGCCGGTTTCCACAGCGGTCAGGGAACGATTTCCCGGCACAAAATCAAAGCCTTCGGGATGGTGCCTGATTTCCGTATATCCATTAGGTGGAATGCCGCCAATCACATCATTCATCACATTGCCCAGCGTTTGGGGCAGTTCATGAGGCTTGCGAAGTCCCAGCATCTTGGTCAGATCACCCTGCGGGTCAACATCCATCAGTAGGACTTTCTTGCCTTCCATGGCCAGCCCTGCGCCGATGCAGTACACGCTGGTGCTTTTCCCAACGCCGCCCTTCTGGTTTGCCACAGAAATCACTTTTGTTTTCGCCATAACAGGTTCCTCCTTTACATAGATTTAGCCGCCTGCGATGCTTTTGTGCAAGACAGACGGCTATGTACGGGTATGAAAAAAGGCCGTCTACTCTTTTCAGAATAAACGGCCAATCTCAGTTTTGATTATGTAATTTTGATTTTTCTTGTTGGCGCTTCCATAACCTTCACGATCAGTTCATCCACGCAGTCGGTATAACGTCCCTCGCGGATGAGAGTGTTTTTCAGGCGAATCAGGCTTTGCAGCATCACGCTGATTTCCTCATCATCCAGATATAGATAACGCTTCTGTTTTTTCAGCATCACGATCAGCCCTCCTTTTATCTCCATCATATAAAAAGAACAGTGAATACGCAAATGTGAATCACTGCATAAACTCTAATAGGAAATTTCAAATTGGGTCAAATCAGGTGAAACCATATCAGATGTCTCTGCTGCTTTTTTGAACGACACTCATGCACAGCACGAGGGAGAAATCAGCAGTAGAACCACTTTCCCAAAAGCCAAGATTTGGAGCAAAAGTTCCCCCATCTGTTAACCAAAACGGTGTCAAAAACGCCGGTTCCCCCATCGTTAACTACTAAAAACAGGGCCAGATCACGCCAAATCCATTCAAATTGGGGCAAACGGTATCAGCGATTTTTGACATAGAAAAACCCCGGAAATAACGTATTTCCGGGGTTTTTGAAGCATTTTGATTGTAAAATCGCGACCAATTATCTCTTGGAGAACTGAGGTGCGCGACGGGCTGCTTTGAGACCGTACTTCTTACGCTCTTTCATACGTGGATCACGTGTAAGGAATCCAGCAGCTTTAAGAGCTGGTCTGTAGTCTTTGTCTGCCTCAAGGAGTGCTCTGGAAAGACCATGACGGATTGCTCCAGCCTGTCCTGTGTATCCACCGCCATGAACGTTAACTAATACGTCAAATTTGCCTTCTGTTTCTGTTGCAGTTAAAGGCTGACGAACGATAACTTTCAGTGTATCTAATCCAAAATATTCATCGATATCTCTTTTATTGATTGTGATCTTACCGGTTCCAGGTACAAGATAAACTCTTGCGATTGATTTTTTTCTTCTTCCTGTTCCGTAGAATTTTGCGCTAGCCAATGTTTTCTACCTCCTATTAAAATGTTAAAACTTCAGGCTTCTGAGCCTCATGTTTGTGCTCTGGTCCTGCGTATACGAAAAGTTTCTTGTTCATAGCTCTTCCAAGAGGTCCTTTCGGAAGCATTCCCTTAACTGCGAGCTCGATAACCTTCTCAGGTTTCTTTGCTAACATTTCTTTTAATGTGGTTTCTTTCATTCCACCTACATAATCGGAGTGGTTGTAATATACTTTCTGAAGTAATTTCTTACCTGTAACTTTGATCTTGTCAGCGTTTACGATGATAACGAAATCGCCGCAGTCAACATTGGGGGTAAAGGTAGTCTTGTTCTTACCACGCAGCAGGACAGCGGCCTGGGCAGCAACGCGGCCGAGCGGTTTGCCGGCAGCATCAATAACATACCACTTGCGGTCGACCATCTCAGCGGGCTTAGCGAGAGTAGTGCTCATGATTTGAATCCTCCATACTTTATAGTGACGCATCCGAATCATTTCGGTTTATTCAAAGCGCAATGCACAGCACGGCACTGCGCTGATTTCGCGCAAGTATGATTTTAGCAAATACACGCTGTTTCGTCAAGGGATTTTGCAAATAAAATCATTTTATTCTTGCGTAGCTCTTGTTTTCTTGTGTTTTCTCTTGTTTTCTAACGTTTTCGCAAACGGCATTTTACTGTTTTGCGTTTTGCACCTGTTTTTGTGTACCCTGCAACAAAGTGTTCTGCCTGCTTTGTGCAGTCTGCTGGTTTCCGGTTTTCTCCCCTGCCCTGCTTTGCCAGCCAAACTGCGGCGCGGGCGCGGCTTTGTTTTTGCAGCTCCTGTGCGGTGCTTTGATAAAATTCTTCCGATTTGGCTGCGGCTGTTGGCATTGGGCAGCAGGATG
>OKUI01000110.1_pt1 | contig 35322 bp, 30 predicted proteins | sample 1606531 | NCBI WGS metagenome assembly OKUI01 (sample SAMEA3882506, study PRJEB24775) | human gut metagenome | biome: human-associated habitat; feature: intestine environment; material: feces | place: Netherlands | collected 2009/2010
GCTCGCCAACTATGATATTGGCAACGGCACGGATACGGAACAGCATATTACCCTTGCTTTTATCCAGCCTTGCTACAGCATTATCAACAACATTTTTGCCAATCCAGATAGCCTGCAGAGGCTTTTGCTCATCGTGAATGACACCCAAGCGCTGCAATGCTGCTTCATTAGCATTTTGCAGCAGCCAGTTCATCTGAATCATATTTTCTTCATGCTTCAGACCGCCACGCATAATACCGGCAAAGACAACCTCACCGGCGCGGTAATATACCTGGCCTTCACGCATATTGATGATACCCTTACGCAGAGCCTCGGTAGTTTTTTCCAGCTCGTCAATTTCATTCGTCAGCTGCAGCTTGGAATGTGTAAGCGAATTTACCTCATTCTGTGCCTGGCTGTACATGTCATTAACCTGGGCCAGCTTGATTTCCATTGCATCATTTTCGGCAACTGCTTCCTGGATTTTAGCATCAAGCTCACTGATTTTTTTGTTCTGCTCGTTAACCTTGCCTTTAGCCTGTTCAAGTGCAGCAGTTGTATCTGCCTTTTCTTGGTTTAAAAGCTTAAGCTCCTGCTGAATTTTTTCCATGCCGAACAAAGCTGTGCGCGCACTCTGTGATGCTATTGCCATAACACTGATAGTCAGAACAGCAATAATAGTACCGCCGAGTACCGTAAGTAATATGGACGTATGCTTTGGACGCAAGCCAAATACCGACATTCTTTTTTTGCCTATTTTACTGCCCATTTTATCGGCCAGATAGGCAATCAGGCCACCTACAATGGCCATAATGATAATTAATCTTATACCTACCAAGTACTCACCTCCATGACTTACTCATCCAAGTCTTTTAGGCATTTTTCTTTTTCATCAGATAAACGCCGACACCCAAGCAAAGAATGTTAGGCAATGCACAGGCCAGCAGCGGCGGCATTGCACCACCCTTGCCCAAGCCGGTAGTAAAAGTCATTATTGCGTAATAAATAAATATTACGATGATACTGATGCCCAGACCGATAGAAGAGCTGGTACGCTGCTTCTGAGTGCCCAGACAAGCACCGATCATTGCAAAGAAGAAGCTTGCCAGCGGAATATTGATTCTCATAAAGATTTCGCACCACTGACGTGCTGCCGAGGTATGCTGTTCTTCCAGCATGCTGATATATTCGCGTAATTCGCGGATAGTCATTTCCTCAGGCTCCTTTTGCTCCCAGGAAATCTGCTTCGGCGAGAAATTCAAAGGAATAATCTGCTCCTTGAATTTGGCACTGCTTTGTACGCCGTCCTTATCGTCCAGCGCAAAAACATTACCGTCTACGATACGCCAGCTGCCGTTTTCCCAATAGCCTTCCTTGGCGGTCTGAATACGGGCAATTTTGCCTTTATTAAACTCTTCGATAGTGATATCGGTCATCTTGCCAAGCTTTTCATCAAACTTATTAGCATAGGTAACACGTTGGGTATCACCGCTGATAGTTTTGATGATAATATGATTCTGAGTTGTGGGGCGCGTATTGTGGCGGATTTCCTCATTCAGGATTATCGACGCCTTCGCTTTGGAGGTAGGCACTACCTTTTCTGCCCACACCATGGAAAACATGCTGACAAAGAAGCCAACAACCAGCACCGGCGCAACAATACGGTAGTAGCTGACACCGCCGGCCTTCATTGCCGTAATCTCACTGGAGCCGGAAAGCTTGCCAAAAGCCATCAGCGCTGCCAGCAGCATAGACATCGGGAAGGTATAGTTGATAACCTCCGGCAGATTATACATAAACAAACGGGCTACAGTCTCCAGTGGAGCACCGTATTTAGTCATGTATTGCGTAATTTTAAACAGCATCGTGCTGGCAATAAAAATACTGGAGAAAGCAGCGATGCCGAAAACGAAGGGGTATAAAAGCTCCTTCAGTACATAACGGTCTAATAATCGTAAGCGCACTTTTCTTCCTCCTGTTACATGCTAAAGTTATCGCCAAGGTAATATTTACGGGCAACGGGATCATTAGCGATTGTTTCGCTGTCGCCATGCAGTAAAATATGACCTTCGGCCAAAATATAGGCCTTATCAACAATGCTCAGTGTTTCACGGACGTTATGGTCCGTAATCAGCACACCGATGCCACGCTGTGCCAGATGCGCAATCATGCCCTGGATATCCGCTACGGCAATAGGATCGATGCCGGCAAACGGTTCGTCCAGCAGAATGAAGGCCGGGTCGGTAGCCAGCGCACGGGCAATCTCTACGCGGCGGCGTTCACCGCCGGAAAGCGCCTTGCCCTCGCTCTTGCGCACATGATTCAGACGGAACTCATCCAGCAGAGCGTTCATCTTCGCTTCTCGCTCAGATGCATTCAGATCAGTTGTTTCCAGAATCGCCATGATATTGTCTTCTACCGTCATTTTGCTAAAAATAGAAGCCTCCTGCGGCAGATAGCCGATACCTGCACGCGCTCTTTCGTACATGGGCATTGAGGAAATATCCTTGCCGTCGAGCATCACGGTACCAGCATCAGGCTTTTCAATACCGACAATCATATAGAAGGTTGTCGTCTTGCCGGCTCCGTTAGGACCGAGAAGGCCTACTACGCTGCCCTGCTCTACGCTGATGCTTACTCCGTCAACAACGTGACGGGTATTATAAATTTTTACCAGATTATCTGTTGTTATAACCAAAACTTTGCCCTCCGCTTCTTAGGCTAAAGCTTTATCATCTGCGCCCTGTTTTTCTTTACCGGGCAGCGCAGGCTGCTTTTCCGGAATATAGATAATATCTACATTACCGTCGGCAATAGCCACGTTGGTATTGGTAAGACGCAGTTTATCGCCGGCAACGCTATTGCCGTTCTGAGTTGCTTTGGCATTGCCGATAAGCTCTACATAACCGCTGTTATCGGTTTTGTAGACTGCACTGTCAGCAGAAGCTGTCAGGCTGCGTGCATCACTGCGGATATCAACACCACCGTATGCATTGGCAACTCCCTGTGCCATATTATAATCAATCTTTGCCGCATTCAGCACACTGCCGTCGCTGTCGGTAAGACGTGCCCAGCCGCCGATTGTTTCGGCAAATTCGCGCGCCTTGTAATAATCAACTCTGTCAGAGCTCAGGCTTTTGCCGCCCTTGGTAATCATAGCACCGCCTACAGCAGACAAATCATTTTCATTATGCACTATAAACTCATTGCACACAATATGTGCATCATCACGGTCGGCAATAACATTACCGGTTAAAACACCACTCTTGCTTTTGCTGTTGAATTTGGCATAATCGGCAGTAGCTCTGCCGCCATCCTGCATCAGCACAACATTTCCTTTTGCTACAGCTTCACCGCTGCCCAGGTCATACTCCAGCTCGTCAGCCTGAACGCTGAAATTACCGGGAGCCGCAAAAGCAGTTGCTGTTATGCCTGCTGCCAGCACGGCTACAGCCATTGTCAGCAGTAATCTATTTTTGTAAGCCATCTTATTCGCCGCCTTTCTCCACTTTAGCATTACCCTTAAGCTTAATATGCTTAAAAGCACTGGTAGTTACAGCACTATCCGCAGTCGCGGTATAGGCATCCTTATGCATTTTAAAATGTCCTGTTGCCGTAATAAGCTCTTTTTCCTGATTCCAGTTTATTTTATCGGCATAAAGCTCACCGCCGGTATTCAGTACAGCCTTAATATTACCCTCCAGGAAAAAGTCATTGCTCTTCATGCCGGCACTGCCTTTATCGGCAGAAAGATCGATAAAGCTGCCGTCCGCACGATAAACTTTGCCTTTGATGCCCTTCAGATAGGCTGTGTTTTTAGCCTTATCGTTAACAACCTCTTCTACTGTAAACTCCCACAGCTTTTTGCCATCCTTTTCCCTTTTAACCATACTGTTTTTTAAGGAAGCATTAATCTGCGCTGTAACACCATCACCCGGTTTTACAGTTATAGGTTTATCGCCGCTCAGCATCAACCAGGCAATAATTGCACCGGCAATTACAATGCCTGCCAATACTGACAGAATTACTTTCTTATTTTTCATCTGGCTGCTTTTCCTCCTCCGGTGGGGTGTATGGTGTATTCCAGCGATGCTGGAACCACAACCAGTTATCAGGATATTCCTTGATTATTTTTTCAACTTCCTGAGTCATTTTCAGGGTAACATTATAATCATCCAGCTTTTGGTCGCCGGTGAATTCATAATGGATAGGGTCGCGCACAATCGCTTTATGGCCGTAGCCGTCAGGCTTACGTACTATAAAAATCGGCACAATAGGTGCTTTGAATTTACGGGAAAAATACGCCGGTCCGTTAGGCGTTGATGCCATCTTGCCCAAAAAAGGAACGAAGATGCCGTCATAACCGCCGTCCTGGTCAGCTATCAGGCCCAGCATACGGCCCTTCTTCATAGCACGCGCACAGCCAAGGATTTCACTTGTACCACGCGAAAAAATTTCCTGGCCTACGCCCTTGCGCAGCTCATTCATAAAATCGCTGTAAACACGGTTCGGCTGCGGTTTTTCTACCGCACTCAGCGGAAAGCCGTTCAGCGCCAGTGCAGCTCCCAGCCATTCCCAGTTATCCATATGGCAGGCCAGCATAACAACGCCATGCTTCTCCTTGAGCGCATCCCACAGAACCTCCGGACGGTCAAAGGTTACCAGACCGCGGATATTGTCCTTGTTCAACGCCGGCATATACATAATTTCCATAAAGGTTATGCCAAGCTTCACAAACAGCGATTTGATTGTAGCCTCGGCCTGCTCCTGACTATAGCCTAAGCGCTCGCGGATAGTTTCCTCTGCACGCACACGCTGCTTTTTGGCAATTTTATGATAGAGGTGGCCCATACCCTTACCGATAACCACAACTGCCTTATAGGGCAGCCAGGAAATTACGGTACTCATTGTTTTTAATAAATAATAAAGCCACATTATTGTCTATCTCCTTGTCCAGCTTGCTCATATGAAGCAACAATTTTTTCCCATTTGTCCTGAGCAGCTAAAATATACTCTATTGCCTCGCGGACAGCACCTCTGCCGCCAGGATTATCCAAACCGATATCAGCTGCATCATACACATCTTCTGCAGCATCATCGGGAGCAAATGTCAGACCACTCTCGGCAAAGGCCGGCAAATCATTGAGGTCATCACCTACATAAGCAACCTCTTCTACCGACAGTCCGCGCAGCCTTCTTAAGGAACGCAGCGCTTCACGCTTATCCTTAGCGCTTTCGATAATGGTTGTTATGCCCAGTTCCTCAGCTCTGCGGTGGATAATCTCGCTTTTGCGTCCGGTAATAATTGCTACATCAAGACCATGGCGCAAAGCACAGCTGATGCCCATGCCATCCTTTGCATTAAAGCCCTTAAAGCATTCTCCGTCTGCCGCAATATAGATAGTTCCGTCGGTCAGTACGCCGTCAACATCCAAAGCCAGCAGTCTGATTGCTTTAGCTGCTTCTATAAATTCGTCACCCTCATCCTGTGCATCGTCGAACCAGCTGATCATTATACCACTCCTTGCCTTACAAGGTCGGTCATATGCAGCAGGCCGATAACCTTATTGTCTTTGTCAATAACAGGCAATACTGTAATCGGTTTCGGCTTGTTGCTTTCCATAAGATGCAGAGCCTGTGCTGCCAGCTTGTCTTCGGTAATAGTTTTTGGAGACTTCGTCATCAGCTCGCAAACCGGACGCTGCAGGAAATCAACACCCTTGCTCAGACCGCGGCGGATATCACCATCGGTAAGCACGCCCTGCATAACGCCCTCCGCATCAACAACAGACACAGCGCCCAGACCTTTGTCGGTAATAACGAACAAGGCATCCTGTACCTTGGTATCTGCCAGTACAGTCGGGTTCTCCTCGCCTTTATGCATAATGCTGCCTACGGTCAAAAGCAGTTTGCGGCCCAGGCTGCCGCCCGGATGGAAGATAGCAAACTGGCTTGCTGTAAAGTTATGCTTTTTGAGCAGCGCCAAAGCCAGCGCATCACCATAGGCCAGCGCTGCGGTAGTGCTGCTTGTCGGAGCTAGGCCAAGCGGGCAGGCCTCCTTGCTGACACCTACATTAAGTACAACGTCGGCATTCTTGCCAAGTGTTGAATCAGGCTTGCCAACCATAGCGATAATCTTTGCCCCGATGCGGCGCAAGGACGGCAGGATATTCAAAACCTCACCAGTTTCACCGCTGTTGGAGAGAGCAATAACAACATCGCTTTCCGTAACCATGCCCAGGTCACCGTGAATACCCTCTGCAGGATGCAGATAAAAGGACGGTGTGCCGGTGCTGGCAAAGGTTGCAGCCATTTTACGGCCGATAAGACCGGATTTGCCCATACCGGTAATAACGGTACGGCCCTGGCAATCTAAAATCAATTTTACTGCTGCAGCGAAATTTTCATCTACACGTGGCACCAGCTCTAAAATCGCTTCTGCCTCCATGCGCAGAACATCCTGTGCATGCTTTAGCATTGCTTCCATATTCTCACCCTACCTTTAGCCACGTACAATCTTATCGATTGCCAGCACGTCGGTCAATAATTTTTCCAGATTATCCAGCTTAACCATATTCGGGCCGTCGCTCAGTGCTTCTGCCGGATTATCATGCACCTCTAAGAACAGTGCATCAATGCCGACAGCCGCAGCAGCACGTGCCATATGCGGAACATATTGGCTCTGGCCGCCGCTGGAGGTGCCTTGGCCGCCGGGAATCTGTACGCTGTGAGTAGCATCCATAACTACGGGATAACCAAGCTCACGCATAATAGCCAGACCGCGCATATCGGTTACCAGTGTGTTGTAGCCGAAGCTTGCACCACGCTCGGTCAGCATAATGTTATGATTGCCTGCTTCCTCAACCTTTTTGATAACATTTTTCATGTCCCAAGGTGCCAGAAACTGGCCTTTTTTTACATTAACAGTCTTGCCGGTTTTAGCAGCTGCATAAACCAAATCGGTCTGACGGCACAGGAAAGCCGGGATTTGCAGAATATCTACAACCTCGGCAGCCTTTTCAGCCTGCCAGGGCTCGTGGATATCGGTTACTACAGGAACGCCCAGATCCTTTTTAATCTGAGCCAGAAGCTTTAAGCCCTCTTCAATGCCGGGTCCGCGGAAAGAAGCATAAGAGGAACGGTTAGCCTTATCAAAGGAAGCCTTAAATACATAGGGAATGCCAAGCTTGTCGCAGATTGCTTTTGTACGCTGACCAATCATCAGGCTGCGCTCATAGCCTTCGAGCACGCAGGGACCTGCCATCAGCATCAGGGGATGGCCCTGACCTACTTCATAATTACCAACTTTAACGATTTGCATAAGTATCCTCCAGCTTATTTATTCATTTTAGCAAACAGCTCATTGACTGCTGCCAAATCCTCGGGTGTATCAACACCGATGCCCTGGAAATCGCTTTCCAGAACTTTAATCTTATAACCATTTTCCAACGCACGCAGTTGCTCCAGGCTTTCCGCTCTTTCCAGCGGTGTCGGCTGCAGAGCCGCATATTTGAGCAGGAAGCTGCGACGGTAAGCATAAATGCCTACATGCTTATAAACCTTGTAGCCCTCCGGCTTATTGCGCGGATACGGCATCAGGCTGCGGGAGAAATACAGTGCATAGCCGTTAAGATCGGTTACCACCTTTACGGCAGCAGGATTGTTGTAATCCTCCTCGTTCATAGCAACCTTCAATGTTGCCATCTGCAGCTCGCTGTCACCGGTGAAGCATTCAGCCAGACGGTCAATAACCTCAGGCGGAATCATCGGCTCATCACCCTGTACGTTAACGATAACATCAACATCGGGATAGTTCAGTGCTACCTCGGCCAGACGGTCGGTACCGCTCGGATGGTCGGGAGATGTCATCATTGCTTTGCCTCCGAAGCCGTCTACAGCCTTTTTGACAAGCTCATTATCGGTAGCTACAACTACCTCATCCGGCAGCTTAGCCTGGCAGGCACGCTCATAAACGTGCTGAATCATCGGCTTACCTGCAATCAGGGAAAGCGGTTTGCCCGGAAGACGGGTAGAAGCATAACGTGCGGGAATTACGCATAAAACTTTCATTTTTTATCAAGCTCCTTTTTAATTGCATGATCAATATATTCTTTGAACTTATCCATGCCCTCGGTAATGCAGATATCCATATTCAGGATATACAGCGGAATTTCGCGGGCAGAATAAATAAATTCAGTCGGTATCTTAACAGCATCCTTCGCTGTAGTAACCATTGCTACAGCCTTTAGGCTGCTGGCACGCTCGTTGATGTACTGCATTTCCAGCATACCGTAATCATGATGGTCGGGATAGCGTACAGCCTCCATGATATTCAAACCGATACTGGAGAGTGTCTGTTCGAAGGAGGACGGGTTGCCGATTGCGGAAAAGACCATAACATCCTTGCCGCGCAGCTCTTCCAGATCCTTGATATTTTCGGAAATGCCCTTATACCAGTCGGCAATTTCCACAAAGTTTTTCGGATGGTGAATACTTTCTACTACCGGTGCCTTGTCATTATATTTGGCAATAGTATGACGCAGCTGAATGCGGCTCAGCTTGCTGCTCTGGTCGGTTTTGGTCAGCAGGAACAAATCGCCGCGGCTCAGGTTTTCGAGCGGCTCACGCAGAGTACCGCGCGGCAGCACGCAGCCGTTACCGAACATATTCAGTGTATCTACCAGGACAACATCCAGGTCGCGCTCCAGCTGCCAGTGCTGATAGCCATCGTCCATAATTATAACCTCGGCATTCAGCTTTTCAACGGCATAACGGCCGGTAACAGCACGGTTTTTGCCGATGATAACAGGAATACCCGGCAAAGTCTTGGCCATCAGGTAAGCTTCGTCACCTGCTTCATAGGCAGTCATGAAAATCTTATTGCCGTCGGAAACTACGCCCAGCTCCTTGCCCCAATGCGAACGGTAGCCGCGGTTCAGGATAACAACGCGATAGCCCATAGACTTGATAATTGCCGCCATCTTCTGGGCGGTAGGAGTTTTGCCGGTGCCGCCGACGGTAATATTACCGATAGAGATAACGCAGCAGTTCAGCTTTTCTCTGTGCAGCAGGCCGCAATTATACATAGACAGCTTGCAGCAAACGCCGAATTCGTATAAATAAGACATGCCACGCAGAACTGCCAGCAACAGCCAGCCGAAGAACGGAGTTTCCGGACCATAGGCAACCTGCATAACATATTGGATAATCGCATCACCGTGACGCAGGCGTCCGCCGCCTTCATCCGTCAGGTTACGCGTATTAATCGGATAGCTTTTGTATTCACGGGCAGGCACAGCAGTTAAATCAAGCAGCTCCTTGAGATAATGGATACTGCGCACATCCGCGCCGCGGTTCTCTTTAATAACCTGCAAAGAAGCTGCACCCATCTGCGCACGACGCTCGTCATTGCCCAGAATATCCAGCATTTCCTTCGTCAGCTCATCATTATTGTTAACCATCTTGCAGGCCTTAACCTTGCTCAACAGTGCATAGGAATCCTTAAAGTTCTGCATGCTCGGGCCGACGAGAATCGGTTTGGCATGGGCAGCAGGCTCCAGTACGTTGTGACCGCCGGTATTGCTGAAGGAACCGCCGACGAAAACAACATCGCCGACAGCATAAATACGTCCCAGCTCACCGATGGTATCAATAATCAGCAAAGGATATTCCTTGCGCTCACCGCTTTCCTCCAACATTTTGGAACGGAAGCCGGTTTCATAGCCGTAATGGCTTGCCAGCTTGGCAATTTCCTCAGCTCTGGCAGTTTTACGCGGTGCGATAATCAGACGCGCATGCGGATATTTTTTACGGATGCACTTAAAGGATTCAAACAGCACCTTTTCTTCGCCCGGATGCGTAGAGCCGGCAACGATAATAGGATAATCCTCTTTCAAGCCCAGCTCAAAACGGTATTTCGCCAAATCCTCCGGCGTAACCTCCGCATAGGTCTGGTCAAATTTGGTATTGCCGGTAACAAAGATTTTGCTGCGGTCGGCACCGAGATGCGCAATATAATCGGCATCAATGCTGGACTGCATACAAAAGCGGGTTACGGTATTGAGCATATCATCCCAGATACCATAAAGATATTTGTAATTTTTTACGGATTTTTCGGAGATACGGCCATTTACCATCATTACAGGTATATGGCGTTCACGGATAGCTCGCAGGAAATTAGGCCACAGCTCTGTTTCTACCGGCATAAAGACACCGGGATGAATACGCTTGACCAGAGATTCTGCGACAAACGGTAAATCCAGCGGGAAGTAGATAATAGCATCTGCTTCGGGAATAATCTGCTTGGCCATGTTATAACCGCCTACGGTAAAGGCAGATACCAATACCGGGCGCTCGGGCATTTCCTTGCGGATTTGTTTAACAAGCGGACTGGTGGCAACAATTTCGCCTACGGATGCACCATGAATCCATACACAGTCCTTGCCGGCAACCTTGGCGATATCCTCTTCATCTACACAACCGAGGCTCTGCTTAAAGCGCAAGGCGAAACCTTTTTCTGTAAACAGGCGGTAAGTGTAATAGGGGACAATAAAAATTACCAGCACTATTAAAATAAGAATATTGTAGAGTATATACATTTACTAACCTCTTTTCGCCTTACTTGGCTTCCTTGCTGCGATACTGAATCTTATACAGATGCGCGTACAGCCCGTCCATAGCCATCAGCTCATCATGCTTACCCTGCTCGATAAGCTGGCCCTTTTCCAAAACCATAATCTTATCAGCATTTTTAATCGTCGAAAGACGATGCGCAATAACAAAGGACGTTCTGCCTACCATCAGACGGTCCAGAGCCTCCTGTACCACGCGCTCGCTTTCCGTATCGAGTGCAGAGGTTGCCTCGTCGAGAATCAGAATCTGCGGGTTCTTCAATATTGCCCGGGCAATGGAAATACGCTGACGCTGACCACCGGAAATATTCATACCACGGTCACCCAGCATTGTTTCATAGCCGTTAGGCAATTGCATAATAAAGTCATGGGCATTCGCAGCCTTCGCTGCAGCCTCTACCTCTTCACGTGTCGCATCAAGACGTCCGTAAAGAATGTTATCATAAACAGAACCGTTGAACAGCACTGTTTCCTGCGGCACAATACCAACCTGCTCACGCAGGGAATCCAGCGTAACCTTGCGGATATCCTGCCCATCAATCGTAATACTGCCGTTAGTCGCATCGTAGAAACGCGGCAACAGGCTGGCTACGGTAGACTTGCCAGCACCAGAAGGACCGACAAAGGCAATCATTTCGCCGGGTTTAACCTCGAAGGAAACATGGCTGAGCACTTCTTCGTTTTCGTTATAAGCAAAGCTTACATCATTGAAGCGTACATCGCCTTTTACCTTCGGCAGAGCCTTGGCATCAGGTGCATTTTTAATAACCTCAGGCAAATCCAATACGTCGAAAACACGCTGCGCTGCAGCCAATGCCTTCTGAATATTGCCGATAACACGGCTTAAACGTTTAATCGGGTTAGAAATATTAACAGCATAGGTCAGGAAGGCTACCAGAGAGCCTGCGGTAATGCTGCCATTGATAACGCTGTTGCCGCCGTACCAGAGAATAATGGAAACGCCGACAGCCGCAACAAATTCAATCGTCGGGGTGAGCGTTGAAGAAAGCTGCGCATACTTCATGTTGGCGCGGAAGTTGTTCATGTTTTCCTTGTCGAATCGCTCTACCTCATAGCCTTCGCGCACAAAGGATTTGATAACACGCGGAGAGGAAGCAACCTCCTGCAGTACAGAGGTAATGTCAGCAGCAGCCTCCTGAATACGACTGCCGGATTTACGGATGCGCTTACCGAAGCTGTCAATGAAGAACAGTACAACCGGAAAGGTTGCAAAGGTTACGAGGAACAGCTTCCAGTCCAGATACAGCATCATAGCGATAGATACGATAAGAATAACGCTTTCGGTAAACATTTCCACAACGTTTTCTACCATTGCGGACTGCAATGCATTAACGTCGTTAGTAACATAACTCATAATGGTACCGGTTTTATGCTTGTCATAAAAGCTCATACTTAAACGCTGCAGCTTTTCAAAAACATCTCTGCGGATATCAATAATCACACGCTGACCGACATAGTTCATCAGATAGCTTTGTCCGTAATAGGAAACACCGCGGATAATAAAAACAACCACAATGCTGATTACAATATAGTTCAGCATAGATGTATCCTTATCACGCAGAACCTGGTCTACCATGTCCTTGATAACCCAGGGCAGATAAGCAGTACAGCCGGAGGCAATGCCGGTGCAGATAAGCGCTGCCAGCGCACGCATCCAATAGGCTTTTACATATTTCAATGCTCGAAGGTATAAATTCATTTTCTCTCCTCAGTTATTTTTAAGATTAATTGAGCAACACGGTTTACCGCACCGGGTTTACCCAGTCTGTGCTTCATATATGCCAAATCGCTTTGCAGCTGTGCCTGACGCTCAGGCTGCAAAAGCTCTACTGCAGTTTTTGCTAATTTTTCCGTGGTGAAGTCCTCCTGCAGAAGCTCCGGCATAATCGTTTTACCGGCTACGATATTAGGTAAGCCGATATTGGGAATATTAATTACCAGACGCGCGATAAAAGCATTCAGTGCGGAAGTACGGTAAACAATAACACTCGGCAGTCCGCACAAAGCAGCCTCCAGCGTTACCGTACCGCTGGTAGCCAGCGCCAAATCCGCTACACTGAACAGATCGTAGTTATGGCCTTCGGTAATTTTCACCTCAATGCCATACGCCGCAATTTTTTCCTGCAGCATAGCAAGCGGAATTGTGTTAGCGCGCGGCATAACAAACTGCACATCAGGCAACTGCTGCTTTAAAAGCTTTGCACCTGCCAGCAGCGTCGGCAGCATTTTTTCAATTTCCATCAGACGGCTGCCGGGCATCAGCAGTACCAGCTTTTTACCGGGCTGCTTGCCGGCCCAGGCTTCAGCCTCAGCCTTAGTCATCGCAGGATGCACAATATCCAGCAGCGGATGACCTACAAACTCTACGGGAGCACCTGCTTCCTTGTACACATCGTATTCAAAAGGAAAGATGCAGGCAACCTTATCCACTATCTTCGCAACCTTTTTGGCACGGCCCTTGTTCCAGGCCCATGCCGACGGAGCAATATATGATACAACGGGAATTCCTTTATCGTGAGCCAGCTTTGCCAGCTTCATATTAAAACCGGGGTAATCGACAACCACCAGACAGTCCGGCTTGCGTTCGTCCATAATGCGCGCAAAATCACTGCGTAGACGGAATAAATCAGGCAGCTTGCGGATAACCTCTACAAAGCCCATTACGCCGTGATCCTTAATATCCCACAGCACCTCGCCGCCGGCTTGGCGCAGAGCATCGCCGCCCATACCAAAAACCTCGGCCTTGCTATCAAGTTTTTTTATAGCAGCAGTCACAGCAGCTGCATGGATATCGCCAGAGGCTTCTCCGGCAGATATTAATATTTTCGCCATGATGTCTCCTTGCATTTACCTATATATATTCAGTATATATTATAACACAAAAAGCGGCTGACATAAGCTATCAGCCGCTAAGAAATACGAAATTTTTCCGATATTTATTTTACAAGAATGGTAATATTATGCTCATCTGCCAGCGCAATCACCTTTTCGCGCTCCGGAATGATAGTATTACCTGCTTCAATAACAGCTCCTGTAGCACCGGCGTGAATCATTGATTCAATCGTCGTCGTACCGAAACCGGGAATATCAAAGCGTTGGTCCTGCTTCGGCTTGGCAGCCTTGGCTACGATAACGCTGCCCTTGCCTAAAAAACCGCCGCGCAGAATGCAGGCATCAGTGCCTTCAATCGCTTCTACCGCCATAACGGCACGATTTTTTACAACAACGGTCTGACCGATATCCAATCCGCCGATGGCTTTGGCCATCTCAAAACCGAATTCCATATCCGCAAGCTCTGCCTCCGTAGGCTTACGCTTAGTCAGGACACCGGGCGGCGGCAGCAACGGTTTAATCAGCAAGGTCTGATCCATAACCTCAATGCCTTCGTCCTCCAGCTCCTTGACAATCGCATTCATGATAGTATCATCCTTGCGGTCCGGAATGGTAGCCAAAATTTTTATCGCCCGCAGATCAGGAACAATCCTGCCTGCTTTGTACAAAACTTCCTTTGTTACCTTGCCGATCATGGTGACCTTGGTAACCTTATTTTTTTTCAGTGTAGAAATAATCTTGCCGATTTTGCCAATGTTGATATCGTAATAAACATCAACACTGCCGGGCAGCTCCTCGTCAATACCGGGAACAACACCTACAGCGACAACATGGTAACCCAGCTCTTTCGCTGAGCGTGCTACCTCTACCGGCAGATGTCCGACACCTGAAAGTACGCCCAGCACCTCCATAGCCTTAGCCTCTGCGTGTACGGATGATGCCGCGTTCTACATTACGCAGGAAACGCATCAGATGTTCCATGGGCTCAGAGCTTGTCAGCTCCTGCTCCATAGTGCTGATTGCTTCCTGCAGTGGCAGACCGCTGCGATAAAGAATGCGGAAAGCCTTTTTCAGCTCACTGCGTTCCTCTACCGGCATACCTGCGCGGGAAAGACCTACGCTGTTCAGACCGGAAACAAAAGCAGGATCACCGGCGCAAATCATGAACGGAGGAACATCCTGGGTTACACGTGCCATACCGCCGATCATTACGTTACGGCCAATCTTGCAGAACTGGTGTACCGCAGACAAACCGCCGATAACAGCACGGTCCTCAACGATAACGTGACCTGCAAGTGTTGCAACGTTAGACATAATAACATTATTGCCCACGATGCAGTTATGTGCAACGTGAGTATAGGCCATCATCAGGATGTTATTGCCGATACGGGTTTCGTTGCCTTCACCGCATGCACGGTGAACAGTGCAGCATTCACGGAAGCTGCCGCCGTCACCGATAATAGTATAGCTTTTTTCACCTACAAATTTTAAATCCTGCGGTACCGCACCAATAGAGCAGCCTGGGAAAAAGTGGCAATTCTTGCCGATTTTAGTATATGGATGGATAGTCACATGCGCACCAATCACGCAGCCGTCGCCAATCTCCGTATCTTCGTCGATGACAGCATAAGGACCTACGCTTACGTCCTTGCCGATTTTAGCAGACGGATGAATGATTGCAGTTTCATGGATACCACTAGTTGGCATAATAACCGAACTCATTATTTTCACTCCCCAAATAAGATATTAATCAAGCAATTAAATATAAATATAATACTATAATCACAGGTATCCACGATTTTTAACACTACAAAAATCACAGTTATATGAATTTAGCATTAATTTTAGCTGTATTGCTCGCTTATTCTACCAATTACAGCTTTTTTGTATTTTGCTGATTAATTTTCTTTCGGGTCCATAATAGCAAAGGTGCAATCGCATTCGCAGGCAACCTTGCCGTCAACCTTACCTTCGCAATGAATGATACCCATGCTGCCGCGCATAATTTTAGTTACCTCAGCGGTGGTTACAACCTGATCACCGGGCACAACCTGCTTGCGGAAGCGTACATTGTCTATTTTAGCGAAAACAGCAATCTTGCCGCGGTTTTCTTCCGGATACAGCATAGCAACGCCGCCAACCTGAGCCATAGCCTCAATCAGCAGAACGCCGGGCATAATCGGTTCATTAGGGAAATGACCTAAGAACTGCATTTCATTAGCGGTAATATTTTTAATACCTACTGCGCGCTTCATAGGCTCAACTTCCAGAATGCGGTCAACCAAAAGCATCGGATAACGATGCGGCAGAATCTTTTTAATTTCGTTAATATCTAATACTGTCATTTATTACTCCCCCTTTGTTCTGTAAGCCTGAATTTGTTTAGCGATTTGCGAATTAAAGGCATGTCCTGTTTTTACGGCAATAACATGTGCTTTAATCGGTCCCAGCAGATACAAATCGCCAATGGCATCAAGAATCTTGTGTCTGATCAGTTCATCGTCAAAACGCGGCACAGAAAGAATTTTTTCATCATCAAAAACAACTACATTCTCTAACGAACCGCCAAGGCCCAGTCCCATCTTACGCAGCATTTCCAGCTCGGAAGTAAAAGCAACTGTTCTGGCAGCCATAATATCCTTTTTAAAGCTCTCCTTATCGAGCAGGATATCGAAATACTGGGTTCCCAGCATCGGATGACTGTTGATGGATGTAAAAGAAATTCTGTAGCCGTCATAAGGTAAAATAACGATATAACGGTCATTGTCATAAACGGAAAATGCTTTATCAACGGCATATATATGACGTTCTGCCTCCTGCTGCACCGGTTCTGCTTTTTCAATCAGCTCGCAGAAAACCTTAGCACTGCCGTCGGTTACCGGCGGTTCCGGGGAAGACATTTCAATACGGATATTGTCAATCGCCATCATAGACAGCGCACCCATAAGATGCTCAACTGTAAAAACCTCAGCACCGTTTGCACTAAGTGTTGTTGCCTTTACCGTGGAGCTTACATTCTCCGGCAAAGCTTTTATTTCCGGTCTGCCCGGTAAATCGGTACGGACGAAGACAATGCCTGTGTCAGCCTCTGCAGGTTTCAGTGTCATCAGTACATCCTTGCCGGAATGCAGACCAATGCCTGAATAGGATACCTCTTTAGCAATTGTATGCTGGTATTCCTTTTTTTGCTCGGTCATTTTGCTCCTCCTTTATCAAATTTATTTTTTTCTGCCAAAACGTTGGCGTCCGTCTTTCCAACGGTCATGCACCCAGAACCACATTTCCGGATGCGCAATAATCTCATGCTCCAGAATTGTAACCAGCTCACGGGTTACTGCGTAAAAATCCTGCTCCTTGTTTTTAGTTTTCGGGGTGTACAAGGGAGGATAAATTTTAGCAGTACAGCTGCCATCTGTATTATTGTGCAAAAAGATTGGTAAAATCGGCGAACCGTAGATACGCGAAAGTGCCGCCGGTCCCATAGGGATAACAGAATCCTTGCCGAACAGGTCAATGCGTACGCCATCGTCGTTCGTATCCTGGTCATAAAGGATGCCCAGAAGATTTTTTTCGCGCAGCATACGGCTGATAGCCAGCAGGCCATGCTCGCCACGGTTATAGGTAACCTTCTGTCCCACCATCTGGCGGAATTCATTGATAAGCTTATCCATATGACCGTTGTTCTGCTTACGGGTAATAGACAGCATAGGATAACCATGCAGCGCTACGGTAGCGCCCAAAAGCTCCCAGTTGCCGTAGTGACCTGTAGCCATAATGACGCCCTTGCCCTGAGCATAAGCAGCCTCCAGATATTCCAGGCCCTCTACCTTTACCTTCTTGTCAATATTATCCTTATTCAGCAGCGGGAAGCGCATAACCTCAACGACCATGCGGCCGAAGCGGTGCAGACTGTCTGCAGCGATTTCCGCAGCTCTTGCTTCGTCAACCCCCAGGCATTCGCGGATATTGGCCTCTGCCATCTGCATACGCCAGCGCGGTACAACCGCCACTGCTACGCTGCCCAGAAATTTTGCCACCAGCTTGCGCAGCCACATGGGGGAGATGCACATAAATTTACTAAAAAGCTTGACTATATAATAACCTAACAAGCTTTCACCACCCTATTATTTTTTCAGCTCTGCCAATTCCTTTTCCAGAGCTTTGACGCGCTTGAGCATATCGCCCACCTTGCGCAGATTTGCTTCCTGACGCAGCCATTCCTTCATAGGCATAGCAGGGAAGCCGCCCATAACGGAATTGTCAGGAACGTTATTGGTAATACCCGTTTTGCCACCAAAGACGCAGTTGCTGCCGATGGTAATATGACCGACAGTACCAACCTGACCGGCAAAGGTAACATTGTTGCCTACAGTTACGCTGCCGGAAATACCTACATGAGCAACAACCAGGCAGTTTTCACCTAAGATATCGTTGTGGCCGAGATGTACCAGGTTATCAATCTTGGTGCCCTTGCCAACAATAGTGCTGTCAACGGTAGCACGGTCGATACAGGTGTTGTTGCCGATTTCTACATCATCCTGCAGCACTACATTACCGGTCTGCAGCACCTTGCTGTGCTTGCCGTTTTGGGTAATATAGCCAAAGCCGTCGCCGCCGATTACAGAACCGGACTGCAGAATAACTCTGTCGCCCAATACACAGTCCTCACGGATAGTGGTATTAGGATAAATAGTACACTCCTTGCCCATTTTTACGCGCTTGCCGACATAAGCATGCGGATAGATTACGCAGCCGTCGCCGATTTCGGCATCATCCTCAACAACAGCAAAGGGCTGAATAGCAACATTACTGCCGATTTTTGCCTTCTTGGATACATAAGCATAAGGACTGATAACACGCTCAACCTCTTCCTGCGGACGGAACAGCTCCAACAGTGCAGCAAAAGCCGCACGCGGGTTAGCAACTCTGATAACCGGACGGCCGTCCAGCTCCGGGTCTTCGGTACTGAGAACCATTACACCTGCCTTGCTGAGATGGCAGTGCTCTACATGCGGCGGCACCGCAAAGGAAATATCCTTCGGTCCTGCCTCAACCAGTCCGTTAACGCCGGTAATGCGCAATTCGGGGTTATCATGCTCTACCGTGCCCTTTAAAAATTCAGCTAATTCTTGTACACTCTTCTCCATTTCATACCTCCACCATAAAGCGGCTTACGCAAAAAGCGGACGGACTATCCGCCCGCTTCAGGGTGCTGCTTATTTCATTTTTGCAATTACGTCACCGGTAACATCGGTACCGCCCTGAGGAACGGCACGCTTGTCTAAAATAGCGCCCAGCTTTTTCTCGTCGGCAACTTGCTTCAGAGCAGTATCCAGACTTGCCTTCAGCTTATTTTGAGCCTCGCTTTGAATCAGCTTGGCTTTAGCGCCGTAATCTTCGGCAACCTTTTTAGCATCATCGCCGGTTTTACCTGCCATATCCTTATCCATCTGGGTTTTCAGATCGGTCATTTTTTTAGTTACATCTTCCTGAGTGGTTTTTACGATAGGAGCTTCAGCTTCAATCTTGCTCATATCAACAGTACCAAAATCGGAATTACGTCCGCTGCAGCCGAAAGTAAACATAGATGCTGCAATCATCAGACCGGCAATAATTTTTTTCATAATTTTTAACCTCACTTAATTATAGCTCATATCAGGCCCGGGCACTTAACAATGTCATGCCTTTTTCAAGGCCTTGATTATAGCAGCGGTAATATCCTCTGCCTTCATATTAACTCTAAACTTATTGAAAACAATAGTATAGCCGCGCTCATGCGCCAGCTTCACAGCCTGGCTTTCGATATCCTGATTGATTTGCTTCTTCAGGCTATCGTTCTTTTCCTGCTGCTTATCAATTTCTCTGTCTATAATACTCAGTGCATTATTTAAGGCCTTCGGTGCCGCGTCAAGCATTTCCTTGTCGCGTTCCTCCGGTGATTTAAGCTGCTGCATAGCCTGAGCATGCTGCTGCTGCGCCATATCGCGCATCCGCTGCTTGGCCTCTGCCTTGTACGGCAGTACCTTGGCATCAACCAGACGGCGTTTTTCCGCCTGCAGCTCGGCAATCTGCGCACCGCGCTCCTTCTGCAGCTCCTGCAGCTGTTTTTCAACGGCCTGACGTTCATCAGGCTTCATTTTAACAGCCTCCAGGATAGCCCGCAGATTAAATAATTTAAGCTTATAGGCTTCTTCGATATTCTTTTTGCGTTCGGCCAGCTGAGCATCTGCTTCAGCCTCGGCCTGAGCTACAAACTTCTGCAGCTTGGCATTTTCAATCTCCCTCTGTTCTACCATACGGGTATTGAAATCTGCCTCCATAAAGCTTTGCTGGCTGAGCTGCCGCAAGCTGCGCAGCTTATTCAGGCTGCTTAGCTGCGCCTTGGCCAGCTCTTCCTGACCTTTACGCTTATTAAGCAGATCCTGCAGAATATTTTCCCCCTGCTCCAGCTTAGCATACTGAGGATGGGCGCTTACCGCCTGCTCCCAGTTGATAACAGCAATTTTTTCCTGCGGTCCCCGGACATTGGTACTGCATGCCGAAATCAGCAGAGCAGCTGCAATAATAGCACTTATTTTTACCAGCTTGTTCTTCTTCATGCCTGCCTCCAATAACATTGCTGTACATCCGTAAATACCGCGATTAAATTGACATTACACAAGGCAATTTGCCAACTTCAGAGCAGCAATGCGCTGAAGAAGCTGTTATTTGCCTGCCTGCATAGACTTGGCAACCTCGTCAGTAATATCTACACCGCCGAAAACAACAGTGTTCTTATCTACTACAACTGCCAGACCTTTTTTGTCGGCAATCTTTTTGATGCTGGCTTCGATTTTCTTCAGCACAGGGTCCATCAGCTCTTTTTGTTTGTTGGCCAGACGTTCCTGAGTCTGAGTATAATACTTTCTCTTTTCTGCCTCGTTCATGGTCTTGCTTTTCTCATTGAAATCCTTTTGGGCAGATTCGATTTCTTTGTTCATAGCTTCGTTAACTTTGCTCAGATCCGGGCTTTGTGCTACCAGCATCTGATAGTTGACTACACCGATAGCAGATTCGCTGGAAGCGGCAAAAGCACTCTTGCCTACACCGCTCTGCGTTACTGAAAGCGCAAAGCAGCCCAATACGAAAATCGCTGCTACAAACAAGGAGATCAGCTTTACATTTTTAGGGTTACGCAATTTCTGCATCATAATCTAAATCCCTACCTTCTTTTCCTCATACAAAAATTCAGAAGCTACAACAGCAGAAAACAGCAGCAAGCTGCCGTCATCCGTTTTTGTACTGTCTGTTGCAATAATATATCTTATTATATCAGCCTGCGCTAATTCTTTCAAGAATTGCTAGAGATTTCCTATAAGACGCAGGTAAAATTCACTGCCGCCGTAAACATATTCCGCGCTGAGGAACTCATGAATGCGGTAGCGCACCGCAAATTCATTACGGTTATCACCGGAAAAATGCTCGGCCCGCAAACGCCATTTAGGACTCAGGCTGTATTCCAGACGATAATTGTTGTCGCCTGTCGGTATCCGCCGTACATAGCTCCAGCCACTCTTGCCCCAATAATGCGTATAACCTGTACCGAAACGCCATTGTACGTCATCCAGAATAACCTCCGCCTCGCCGAAAATTTCATCGCGCGGCGAAATCATTTTACCAAGATGCGCCTTGCCGGAAAGGTTTTCCTTATTGCGGCCGATGTCGCCATAGCCCTCAAACCAGATTTTATAATCATCCGATTCAATCATAATATTTACGCCGAGATCAGCACCGGGCGTAATTTTAACCTCCGGGCGCAGCTGATAATTTTTAACCTCCGGCTCAGTCATGAGCTTCTCTAAAAGCTGCTGCTCCAGCTCCTGGCGATGCCTTTGCACATAAGCAACAGGCAAACCGCGCAGCTTATCGCATTCGCCGGCATATTTATACTTCAGCTTCATCAAAAGCACATTAGGAATAGCCTCGCTGCGCAATTCATAGCGGATATTACGCACCAGCTGACCTACGGGATAGATAACTACCTGCACTACCGTGCGTCCGTCCTCCTGCAGCACGTCCACCGCCGGCTTAAATTCCGGCAGCTGTGCCTGCACCTCGCTGCGTACCAGCTTGCGCAGTACGCCGCCGGCCCAGTCACCCGCATCCACCGATGCGCCGCTGATGGCCTGCTCCAGCTGAGCATGCAGCGCAGGAATGCGCCGCTCCAACAGCGTCGCCGTCTGCGGCTCCACTCCGGAAAACTGCAAATCGATAAGCGGCTTTTCGATAACCTTGTTCCAGGGACGGGCATACAGCTTCACCTGTGTTGATTCGCCTACATCCAGCTTAACATCAGTAAGCTCGTAGCCGGTGAATACCCTGTCGCCGATTTCCGTCAGCAGGCGGGCATAGTCCTCCCCTGCAGCGGCAATCATCGCCGTATCCTTATCAATAAACAGCTGGTCCGCCACCACCTGCATGCTGCCGCTCATCTTCTGCAGCAGCAGCTGGCTGGTGCCGCCGTTAGTATCTATAACTTGTACTTCTACACTGTTAACCGGTGCAGAAAAAGCATGCTGCAATGGCAAGATGCTTGTCATTGCAGCACAGAACAGAATCTTATTCAGCTTCATAGCCTAAATATTCTCCGCAAAATCAGAACTGTCCACCAAAGCTGAAGTGGAACTTGCCACCATTCTCGCCATAGCCATAGTCCAGTTTAACCGGTCCCAGCGGAGAGTTGATACGCAGACCTACGCCGTAGCTGTTCTTAAGCAGTCCCATATCAAATTCATCCTCATGGCGTTTATCCCATGCATAACCGTTATCGGTAAAGAGTACGCCCTGAACCTTCTTGACAATCGGGAAGCGGTATTCCAGAGTAGCCTTCAGCATGCTGTTGCCGCGGAACTGGTCATCCTCATAGCCGCGCAGGGTATCACTGCCGCCCATGGTGAAGCGTTGAGACAACGGCATATCGCCGCTGGCATAGCCTGCACCCAAGTTCAGTGCCCAAACGCTTTCGCCGCCTGCACGATAGTAGTAGCGCCAGTCAGCGGTCCATTTGGTGAAGTCAAAGTCACCGCCCATGCCGCCGGCCCATTCTACGCTGTAGCCGATACGCTTGCCTTCATGCGGATCATAGATGTTGTCGCGGGAATCATATACACGTCCGAAGGTAATACTGCGGGTAACACCAAAGTTTTCCTTACGGCGCTCTGCGGCTGTCTTAGGCATCCAGGATTCATATTTACCACTCTTATCAGTATCACTCTTATAGAACTGATCTTCATAATACTGATCCTTATCGCCTTCGTAGCCGTCAGCTTCGCCCTTGTAGATATCATCACGGTTTTTAATCGTAATATAGTTGCTGACAAATTCATTATGGGTTTTGCGGCTAAAGGTAATTTCCTGACCGCGACGCTTTTTGTCATAGCGGGCAATTTCGTCACCGTCGATATTGTAATCGGCATATTCGTTGGTGATATCGTAAAGGTTAATGGTAGCACTGGTTTCCTTGTCGTCCAGCCAGGGGCGGGTATAGCTGAAGTCATAGTTCTTGTTATCCTCGCCGCCGAACTCCCAGCGCAGGTTAATCTTGTCACCGATACCGCGGAAGTTCTTATCGCCGATGGAAACCATGCCTACAAAGCCGTCGGCATTGCTGTAGCCTGCGCCGATGCCAAAGGTACCGGTGTTCATTTCAACTACGGAAATTTCTACTTCAACACCGTTCGGCTCACGGCCCGGGTTCAGCTTAATGTTAACGTCTTCAAAATAGCCCAGGTTATATACGCGCTGCATGCTGCGGCGGGCAGCCTTGGCATTGAACGGCTCGCCTTTTTTCAGCTTCATTTCACGGGTAACAACATAATCCTTGGTTTTTACGTTGCCCTTAACCTTGAAGCCTTCAACAATACCTTCGTTGACAGCAACCTTCAGAGTACCGTCCTTTTCCATATGCACGTCGGTAACACGCGCCAGGATATAGCCGTTGGAACGGTATTCCTCTTCCAGCTTCTGTACGCATTTATTAATATCCTTCAGGTTGGCAATTTTGCCCTGCTCCAGATCAAAGAAGCTTGCAACCCTTTGCTTGTTCAATACAGTGTTGCCTTCAACATCTGTTTTTTGGTATACAGGGTTTTCCATAACATGGTAAATTACCTGTACGCCTTCCGGTACCGTCTTGAATTCCGGACGCAGGTCATAGAACCAGCCAAGATCATAAATAGCGCTCAAATCCTCGCTCAAGCCTGCTTCGGTAAACTGCATGCCGGGTTTGGTTTTCAGAGCAGCGGCAATTTCAGCCTCAGGCACAGTAACATTACCCTCAATAATCTGCTTGGTAATGGTCTTGCCAATGTAAGGAGCCAGCTTGTTTTCCTCCTGATGGGATGACGGTGCAGTCTGCGTTACAGAGGTATCAGCACCCATAGCAGGTGTCTGAATTTCTTCGGCATAGACAGGTGCGGCCAGCATCATTGCTGTCAGGCCTACTGTCAGAGGCCGCCATAATTTTTGTTTCTTCAATTGATATTCCTCCTCATATTTCATTTAGAGTTACTCAACTCAACTCGCGCTGACTGCACTAATTTGTGCATATCGGCTTTAGATATAGTAACACGGTCGGGAGCGCCTTGTTTCTCCTGTACCGGTGTATCCTTAGCTTGCTGCTTCTGTATAGCTGCAGTCTTGGGCACCGCAGCCTGCACCGGTATTTTCTGCTCCGGCTTGACCACAGGTGCTGACACAGGCGGCAACACGGCCTGCGCCTTCGCGCGGTAATGGTTTCTGGCAAAGCACCAGCCGCCGAAACCGGCAACTACCAGCAAAACAGCTGCACAGCCTGCCAGAACCTGCCGGTTCCAGCTCCAGGGGCGGTCCTTCTTCCGACGCAGATTTTTCAGCTCAGCCTCCGCCAGCATCAAATCAAGCTCGCCCCGTATATCCTTATTATCCATAAAGCTTTGCTCCGCCTTATCCAGACTGCTCTTTATGCAGCGGATGCGTTGAAACAATGTACGGCTTGACTGCGTCATGCTTTTACCCCTTTCTGTGCATAATTGTTTTTAATAACTATGTCTTATATAATCGTCTGCTGCTTTGAGTTTTCACAAGTCATTTCAGATGATTACAACAGATTTAGTAAAGCTAACTTGCGTTTTCGCTTTTTTTCGTTATTTATCAGCCTAAATACTATTCCTTATTAAATTCATGTATAAAGCGGGAAAGCATACCGCGGATACGGCGCACCCCCTGCTTCTGCAGGCGGTAAACATAACCGAGGCTTACATCAATAGCATCGGCAACTGCCTGCGCCGGCCTGTCCTCCAGATACATTCCCTGCAGCACCTGCTGCTCCTTCAGCGGCAGACGATCCATCGCCTGCGCCACCTTTTCGCAGAGCAGATGCTGTTCCGTCACCTCGCTGGGAGATGCCAGCTCCGACGGCAGAGCATCACTTAAGGTAAAGCCCTTGGACAGTTCACTGTCCAGATAAAGCATGCCCTTATCCGTGCTGTGCCGCAGATAATCTACCATGCTTCCTCTGATACGGTATGAGGCAAACAGGCTGAAGGCTACCTGCCGCTTATAATCATAGCTTTCCGCCGCTTCCAGCAGTCCCACCATGCCTTCCTGAATCAGCTCCATTGTATCGGCCTCAGGCAGCCTGAAGCTCGACGCAATTTTGAAAACCAACGGCTGATAAGCTGTCATCAGGCGCTGATGCGCTGCTTCGTCACCGGCAGCGTCACGCCGCCAAAGCTCCAGCTCTTCTTCCGGCTCAAGCAGCGAAGTCTTGCGCAGCTCTTCCAGATATCCTTGCAGCATCTGTTCACCTCCTCTCGTAAATTATTCTTTGCTTAGAACGAAATCTTATATTCCAAGCCATACCAGTCCTTCGGATCCCTCGACATATCGTAGCTGCGTGAATAAGTGATATTCATATGCTTACTGATATCGTACTGTCCGAAAATGCTTCTGTCAACAGCATCAAAGCTTGTTGTATAACCAATCATAAAATTATTATTAAGATATTTGCTTACTAAAACATTATACTGGTTTTTCTCATCTTCCGTCAACTCTTTATTACGGTCATAAGCGCTTTCAAAGCCGATACCGGAGCGTGTTTTGCCGGTGTAGATACGGAACTGGTCAAGTCCCAATGTCTGTTTGACAAACATCTCCACGTCACCCAGCACTGTCATCTGCAGGCCGACAGTCATCAGATTTGCCATATCATCACCGGTAACCTCGTTACTGCCTGCACTTTCGCGCTGCAGCGTCAGCATACGCACAATCGTATTTTGTGTCAGCGGCGGATCACTTGTCAGCTGCAAATCCATTTCGCTTACGGGGCCGTTAATCTTCATAAAGATATTATAACGGCTGAAGCGCGCTGTGCTGTCCAGATTTACGTTCGGCAGGAAGCTGCCGGGATCAACCCATACCAAACCTGCCTGATTCAGCTTAAAGTCTGTCCTCAGATATTTGACTGTACCCTTATCAGCCTTAATCGTGCCGTCAATCATCGGGAAGACTGTGCTGCCCTTGATATCAATACCGCCCTTCAGCCAGATATCATACAGATAGCTGTTGTACAGATGTACCTTCGGGCCCAGTACAAGCTTCATATCGAGGCCTATGTTGCTGTCGCCCTCACCCAGCTCGGGCACTGTCGGCATATTAATAAGAACATCATCCAGACGCAAACTGCCGGCAAGCCGCGGGCGGAACGCCATAGGCGGCGCAGCATTACCCTTGCGGTTTTTCATATCCGGATATTGCTCCGGCTGCAAGGTTACATCACTCGTAATCGTACCGGTGAAAATCTTGGAGGCCAGCTGCGCCTTATCAGCCTTGATATGCAGACTGTAGGCTGTATCAGCATCGGTATGCAGTGCATAGCTGCCTTCAGCACTGAGCGTGCCCTTGCCTAATTTAGCAGAAAGATTCTTCAGCTGTACAGTATTGCCGTTAAACAACACATCCAGATTGATATCATCAAAGACTGTATTTATATATTTTACCTTAACGCTGCCGCCGTCTATTTTAACCGAACCGAAAAGCAGCGGCTCCTCCAGTGTACCGGCCAGACGGATTTTGCCCTGAGTATCGCCTACGCCCCATTCAACCATTTTGGTAAGCGCCGGCAAAATTCCCAAGCGCGCCTTATCCAGATCCATCACAATATTCATCTGTGCATCAGGATTACGGCGTTGCTTTTTATCGCGGAACAAATCCAGCGGAATATCACCCGCTGCGCTGACGCCGTAAGCATCCTTAGTGGCAATCAGCTGCTGCAGCTTAATATTGTCGTCGGCCAGCGCCAGCATTGCGGTAAGCTCGTCCACACTTACGCCGGCAACAGAACCGTTGGCAATTTCCAGCGAAGCTGTTCCCTGAGGATTGTCAAAGCTGCCATGCACCTGCACCAGCATATCCGTTTCGCCTTTAATTTCCGGCGGGTTCTTCATGACTGCAGTTACGATTGCCGGGTTAGCCTTTACTGCGGCAACCTCTACATCCAGCTGCTTCTGCTTAATATCAATCGAACCGCCGACAGCGATAATTCCTCTATCGCTTACGCCGTCCTGCTCCTGCAGTCTGACATTGTCAAAATGCAGTACGCCGCCCTTATCAATGCGTCCGTCAAAACGCATGTGGGCATAATTAAGATCATGAATTTTTACATTATCGGCTGCAGCCGTAATCTTGACGCCTTCACCGTGGCCTTTGTAGCTGAACAGCAGCTGTCCCTGCATCAGGCCGTTGATATCATAATCCAGACGCGCCATGCGCAGCAGGCCGCCGATATCACCCCAAATATTTTCCACCTTGCCCTCAATATAATGCTGTACAAGGTTAAGATTAAGATCTGCACTGTATAAGCCGTAATTGACAGAGTCATCACGATAAGGCTGCTTAAAGGAAGCATTCAGCTTGTTCTTATCACGTCCGTTGCTGGCAAGCGTTCCTTCCAGCTCCGTCAAAGCTTCGCCATTGACAGTTATCTTTTCACTGCTGACTTCGCCGTCAAAGAAGGGAGCTGTGAGCGTACCGCTCAGATGTCCCTTAGCATTAAGCTTGCCGCCCAAATCGACTGTATCATCACTTATCGGCAAATGCTCCAGATCAACATTCTTGGCATCCATAACAAAGTTCAGTCTGCGGTCGGCCGTCATGGTGCCATCCAAGGTCAGGCTGCCGTAAAAGGCATTGACTACAAAATCCTGCAATCTCAGCAGGCCGTCCTCATAAGCATAATGACCGCTGATATTATTAAACAGCTGCTTGGCGGCACTGCCGTCGGCAGCATGCACCTCGCCATGAATATAAGGATGGCTGAGGCTGCCCTTTATCTGCATCACATTATCAAGATTACCGGTAACTATATCAGGCTTGCCCACAAGCACCATCAGCGGCTCAATGCGCACATTCTTTGTTGTCAGCGTAAGGTCCGCCACAGGCTCTGCACCCTGCAGATTAATCGTACCGTTAAGAATATGCTGTCCCTGATCCATATGTGCGGCAAAATCCTTAAAGCCCAGGATATTATCCTTCATACTGATAATGCCATGTGCTTCGTTAAGCTTCTGCGACATAAATTCAGCCTGCGCCAGCTGTACCATACCGGAAAACTCGGGAGCGTCCAGTGTACCGCCTACATCAAAGCCGGTAGAGCACAGTCCGCGTCCGTCCTGACCTGCTGCAGCCAGCACAGGATCAATCGGAAAATCTGCCATACGTCCGTGAACAGCCAAAGCGCCATCCTTGGCAACATGGCCCTTGGCAGCCAAGGTACCGCCGCCGTCGGCAAAAAAGCTGAGGTCGTCAATAACTAAGCCCTTGCTGTCATAGCTGCCGTCAAAAGCCAGACGGTTAAGCTTCAGGCTGCGCCAGCTGATATCCATTGTATCGGCAGCAGCGTGCAGCGTAAGCTTATCCTGCACAAGCTTGGCCAGAACAGCCAGCTTGCCGTTGATATGCACCTGCTCCTGCTGTTTGCTGGGCAAACTCTGCGTAACCTGCTGCAGCTGTGCGTCTGCCGTCAGCACCTGCTCCTTAAGGTCATACGTACCGTTAGCGGTAATCGTACCGCCGCCGTATTGCGCGCTCACATCATGCAGCTGCACCACGTCCTTAGACACATCAAACGGCACACGCAGCTTTTCCGCCTTATAGCCTTTATAGGCCAAGGCATCACTGCTCAGCACGCCAAAGCCCGAAGGCGCATCCGTATTGCGCAAATCCGCTTCACCCTCCAGGTGTAGCTTCTGCCCGTCAACCAGAGCGTCAAGACTGCTGACGCTGATAAGGTTTTCGTCCGCGCGTACCAGGCCGTCAAGCTGCAGGCTGTGCTGCTCGCCTGCCAGGCTCAGCTTACCGCTGAGCGCTGCCAGCTTCACTTCACCGCTAAAGCGCTGCTTGCCGTTCTTATTCACATAAAGCAGCGCGAGCTTGCCTAAGCCGCCCTGCAGCTCATCAACATTACCGTACTGCTTGGCCAAAGCAGCATAGGGTGCCAGCGCCAGCTTGTCGCCGGTCAGCTTCATGCGGCCCTCGCCCTTAGTAGTCATCGTGCCGGCCAGCTTCAGCTTATCTGCACCGCTGGTCACAGCCAAATCCACGGCAAAATCAGGATTGGCACCACCGTTGATATTGCCTTCCACGTCAAACTGCCACTTGCCCTGCGGCATAGTTACCAACAGCTCGCCCTTGTCCACCGCCAGCGTACCGTAAAAAGGCGTTTCCTCGGAATCCGACGGCTTCAGCAGATTCTGCATATTCCATTTATTTTTGTCATTCATTGTGAGATATATTTTCGGGCGCATCACATCAATCCTGCTCAGCGCACGCTCAGGCTTCTGCATTGCCAGCCAGGGGCGCAGCGTAAGCACAGTACGCGGCAGTTCGGCCACCTTCTCGCCCTTAGCATCCTTTACGACGACATCCGTCAGCTCGGCCGTCAGGCCGCCTTCCCATTTCAGGCCGCCGATAGAAACACTGCCGTTGATATATTCCGCTGCCAGCTGCTGCATTTGCGGTATCGCCTGCTTAATATACTTAGGCATTACCGTATGGACTAAAAAGATATAGCCTGCCGCAAGCAGTATGATTAACGCTCCAACAAATTGTAGATATTTTTTCATGACACTTCACCATTCAATAGTTTAACAAAATTCTATGACAAAAATATGACAAGACTGTTTTTTTATATACTTCGACTTTTATTTATTCGACATTAGCAGAAAACATCCTCTTATTGAGAAGAAATTTCTTTTATCCGCTGAAATCTCGGCAAAAAATATATAAAAAAGCCGGTGAAGCTTATGCCTCACCAGCTTAGTTGTATCATCAAATATTAAATTGAGCCTTAATTATTTGGCAGCTTCTTCGGTTGCTGCTTCGGTTGCTTTAACAGCTTCCGCAGTTTTGGCAGCCTGCGCTTTTACAGTGGTCACAGGATTGCTCATCGGTACGCCGATAGAGGTTTCCAGTGCGGTCTTAGAGGTATTGTAATCATACAGAGCCTTAGTATAGTTGGTCTTAGCCTGAGTCAGCGCAACCTGAGCATCGAGCACGTCAGTGTTGGTGCCCACGCCGGACATATAACGCAGCTGAGCGATACGATAATCCTCATCAGCCTGCTCTACAGCCAGCTTAGTAGTGCTGATGCGTTTTTCTGCTTCGCGCAGTCCCAGATAATTGCTGCGGACATCCAGATTTACAGAGTCCACGGTATTACGGTAGGTTTCCTCAGCCTTTTTCAAATCAGCCTCAGCGCCGTGAATCTTGGACAGCGTTACACCGGTATCGAAAACGTTCATTTTTACATTAATACCAGCATACCATTTAGTTCTATTGTCGCCTAACCAATAATCTGAGCCTAAAGCTTGAGTAGCACTTGCACTAACCTGCGGCATATGACCGCTACGAGCCACTAGCAGTGCGCCCTTGGCAGCATCTACGCCATATTTAGCCTGCATCAGCTCCGGGCGGTGCTCGGCAGCATAAGCCAGGCAGTCATCCATGTTTTTATCATAAGCATTATAAACAAGCAGATTATCGAGCTTCAGATTGGTATCCATCGGCAGGCCGACGATTTTGTTCATATTCGCTTCGGCAACCTGATAGGAATTTTCTGCCTGAATCAGGGTTTGCTTAGCATTTGCCAGCTCAACCTGAGAGCGCAGCACGTCAACCTTGGCTACCACGCCAACGTCATACTGTGCCTGAACATTTTTCAGATGGTCCTCCAGACGGGTAACAGATTCCGCGCTGAGCTTTTGGATATTATCTGCCTGCAGCATATTAAAATAACCGTCGGTAACGGTAGAACGCATTTCGTTATAGGTGCGTTGTACGCCAACCTCATTGTATTGATAGTTAGCCTTAGCCTGTTTAATAGTACCCTTTAATTTACCACCGGTAAAAATTGGCAGAGCTGCAGTCAGTGTGTTAGAATGCGTATTTGTAATGTTCTTAGGCGCATCATTATTACCGCCACGATTACTATCATGGTTGGCACTGATGCTGATGCCGCGGCTCTGGCGGGCAGCGTTGTAGCTGGCACGTGCGCTGTCAAGCTCGTACTTGGCAATGCTTACAGTCGGATTGGTCTGGAACGCACGCAGCATAGCATCGTCCAGATTCAGGGCTACTGTTTCGCCGGCAAAAGCACTTTGGCTCAGTGCCATGGTCAGCGCTGCAGATAAAAGCAAGAAACGTTTTGTTAATTTATTTCTATTCATCCGAAAAACCTCCATTTTCTAAAACTGACTAACCAGTCAGTAGTAAAATTATATATTTATTTAGGGCTGTTTGTCAAATATTTTTTAGAAATAAGTACGCACACCCATATAAGTATTAGCTTTATTACCGCGCACATCCATGGTTTCGCCGTAAAGCGACAGGTTATCATGCAAACGGAATTCGCCGCCCAGACGCACCTTGAGATCATCAAAATCGTATAACTGGGAATACAATCTGAAATCCCTGCCTAAATCATAGCTGGCGCCGACACCGAAGTCACCCTGCATAGCACCCATACTGAAAGCAGCGTTGCCATACTGACGGCCTACGAGAAAATCAAATTTAGTGGCATTGCCGATGTCATAACCGCCCATATAAAGGAAGGTGTCATCCGCAGGATGCAGAGTTACGCCAAGACTGCCGCGCCAGTCGCCGCCCTTTGCAGCAAAACCGGCGTCAGTCGAAACCTTCGCCTCGGTGAGGGTTCCCAAAATCCTGTTGGCACGCTCGCTCGTTTCCTTGACGTTGACCAGCGTTTCCTTCAGCGACTTTTGTGTTACCGGGTCCTTGGCTACCGTTTCCAGCACCTCGACAATATTTTCCATACGCTGGCTGGTGTCTGCCATATTTTGGGCAATCGCAGCCACATTTTGGCCCGTTTTGCCGTTATTGTCCACACCGGCCATAATGCTTTCGATATGCGCCGCCGTGCCGTTCATGCGATGGCTCAGCTCATTAATCTGATGAATCATCGAAGTAATATCCTGCTGGTTGGCTACTGCCACATCAGCCATTACCTTCGTGAAGGTATTCATGTTCTCGGCAATATCATTCATATTCTTAAAGCCGGATTTCATGGACTGCTGTACTTCCTTGTCGCCAAAAACATTTTCAAAGGCATTGGCGATATTTTCCATACGCTTTACCAAATCACCGGAGGAAGCAAAGAATTCGTCCATACCGCCGCCGGAAACACCGTTAATCGTGCTGCCTTCGGCTACATAGCCGTTACCCTGCTTAGCAGGAGGAATAACGCTGACAAATTTTTCGCCCATAATACCGTCAGAGGAAATCGTAAAGGTTGCTCCCTGCGGTATTTTGATATCATCGTTGATTTCTGTGATAACCTCTACCTTATCGGGTGCCACATTGATTTTTTTGACCGTGCCTACCTGCACGCCTGCATAACGCACAACATGCCCAGGCATCAGTCCGCTTACCTGAGGATAGTTAATGCGCAGCTCATAGCCTTTTTTGCCAAAGCTGAAAGCACCCATAAAGGTAATAATGCCGGCCAGCACCACAGCGCCGCCTAATGCAAAGGCACCTACCTTAACCTCACTGCTGCTCATCCTTCTCCTCCTCTTTCAATTCCGTACCGTTAATAAATGCTTTAACGATAGGATTAGTGCTGTTTTTTATCTCCGCAACCGTGCCTATCTGCACAATGCGTCCATTATATAGCATAGCGATACGGTCTGCGGCGTAATAGGCCGATTCCATATCGTGTGTTACCAAAACCGATGTTACTCCCAGCGTCTGCTGAGTTTTGCGTATCAGCCTGCTGATGGTCATCGTCATTACCGGGTCCAGACCTGAGGTAGGCTCGTCATAAAAAACCATCTGCGGCTGCATAGCCAGCGCCCGCGCCAAACCGACGCGCTTTTTCATACCGCCGGAAAGCTCTGCCGGCAGCATGTGCTGCGTATTCGGCATGCCTACCATCTCCAGCAGCTTGCCGACACGCTCCTGTATTTCCTCCTCCGGCAGCTTAAAGTGCCGCCGCAGGCCAAAGGCTACATTCTCGCCTACGCTCAAAAAGTCGAATAAGGCGGAATACTGGAAAACTACGCCCATATGCTGGCGCAACCCATCCCATTCATCCTCAGTGAAGGCGCTTACCTCCTGCCCGTCGATAACAATGCTGCCGGAAGTAGGTGGCAGCAGTCCTGTCAGCAGCTTGATGATGGTACTCTTGCCGGTTCCCGAGGGACCGATAACCGCCAGCGTTTCACCCTGACGTACATCCAAAGCAAGATTATCAAGAATCACCTTGCTGCCGAAGGCCATTTTAAGTTGTCGGAGCTGAATCATAGCTTCGTTTGACATTCTGCCGACTCCTTACACATACAAAACGATAGAAAGAAAATAGTTGGTGATAAACACCAGAATAATTGAAAGCACTACCGAGGCAGTGGTCGCCAGACCAACGCCCTCCGCGCCATTCGGCGCGTTCAGGCCCTTATAGCAGCCCACGATAGCAATTATCGCACCAAAGACACAGCTTTTGACCATGCCGCCAAATACGTCATAGAACTCTGCCAGTGTCCTGATAGAATTTTCATAAGTAAAGCTGCCGATACCGGCGTAATAATGCGCCACAACCCAGCCGCCGATATTGCCGATAAAGTTGGCAAAAACCACCAGCACGGGCATCATCAGCACCAGCGCGATAAAGCGCGGCACCACCAGATAGCTCACCGGATTGGCAGCCATAACACGCAGCGCGTCAATCTGCTCGGTAACCTTCATCGTGCCAAGCTCCGCCGCAATCGCCGCACCTATACGGCCGGCAACAACAACGCCTGTCAGCACCGGCACCAGCTCACGCGCCATAGCGATAGCTACAATGCCGCCTACGGAAGAGGACGCACCAAGACGCACGAACTCCTTGGCCGTCTGTACGGAAAATACCATACCGGTACAGAGAATCGTCATCATTACAATCGGCAGCGAATCCGCTCCCAAAAGTGCCATCTGACGCACAACCTCCTTAGCGTTGGCATCCTTCAGACGTCGCAGCGTTGCCAACAGCAGAAGCGTCAGCTTACCGCTGGCAGCACAGAAGGCCAATATTCTGTTGCCCATTGCTTCACAGATAGATTTCAGCATTTTTACATCCTTATCTTCAGCTTTTTCTACATAATCATTATACCGCCAAATTATGGCGAATGTATGACACAAAACAGCCATACCGATACAGTAATATGAAAAATTTTGTTAAGTGAACGGAAATATCACTCGACAAAATTACTTGTCAACGGTAAGCACGATTTCGCTCTCGCCATCAATAATGAAATCAAAGGGATACTTCTGCTTGAACGGAGAGCCCTGCAGCATACCCGCAAGGCCTGCATCGTTAGCAGCAGCCTCCGGATTCGGCGGCTGCATTTGTCCCATCGCCACATCAATAATCAGCTCATTATTCTTGTCGGCCGTATTCACGCTCTTGATATAATCGCTGAGCTTGTGGCGTGTCTCCTTTTTCTTGGCAGCGGGAACACCCTCGGAATGCTGTTTACGCAGCAATTCGATAGCCCATGCCATGCTGCTGCCGCCACGCACGTTAAGCGCCAGCTTGCCGCCGGGATGATCCTTAGGCACCTTGAAATAAACTGTCTTGGTAAATTCTTCGCCGCGATAAGGCTTCATTGTAACATCAATGGCTACCTTATCACCAGGCTTAACCTTGGCATTCTTGGTGCGTACGTTAAGAATTTCCGCCACCTGCACCGCATTGCTGACCTCTGCCTCTACGTTAATGCCGTAAATCTGCACAGGCTCGAATTTGTTCTGCATCAGAATCGTTACAGCCTCCGTCAGCTCCGCATCCAGATTTTTCAGCAGCGCGTCATTGGAATAATACATATTTTCGCGGTCAATCGTCAGCATTTCCTTCTTGCTGTCCACGCCGGTAATGGTAAAATGCAGCTTGGCAGTACCGCCGCCGTTGCGGTCCACAGTCTTGCTCACCGTATTGACTACCGCCGCATCCACCATCGAAGGCACCAGCTGCTCATCGTCAATCAGACGCATACGCATGCTGTTGGCCTGTCCGCGGCTGCTATCGTTGACCGTAACAAACATCGGAATAGAAGCAGGCTGTTTGCCGACCACGCCGCCGATACCGCTGGAGCGGTCCTGCGTAATGCTGCCGATTGCCTCGCCCAGATTGCCTACCTTATAGCTGCTTTGCAGGTTAGGAACTACGCCCAGCACCCACACCTTATTCATAAAGAAATTGCTGCTGCCGCGCTGCATAAAGGGATGGCCGAAGGCCAGAATCTTACCGCTGTCATCGGTAAGATTCTGGCCTTCGGCCATCCCTTTATACCTT
>OKUI01000115.1_pt1 | contig 34831 bp, 45 predicted proteins | sample 1606531 | NCBI WGS metagenome assembly OKUI01 (sample SAMEA3882506, study PRJEB24775) | human gut metagenome | biome: human-associated habitat; feature: intestine environment; material: feces | place: Netherlands | collected 2009/2010
TGTGAACCGCAAGGATTGCCAAGCAGAGCAAGTAAAACACGAGTATCCGATGATTATCGTGATGAATGGAAAGATGCCGAGAGGTATCAGTTAAGCATTACACCTTAATTATATAATAGCGTACAGAGAAGAAATACCAAATAGTTGTATCACTCTGTGCGCTTTTTGCTTTCTATTTGTAGCGCAGTTTGCATATTTTAGAATGTTTGTCATCTATTACAGTGTGCTTTCTTACACAAAATAATCGAGATATTCAAGCGAATTGGCTTAAATAGTCTTAAATTTGTGTTGTAGCATTTATATTTCCTGCCATTTCTTGTCTTTTCTCAATAAATTTTCGTATTTTTGCGGTCGGATTGTATAGCCGGACCGCAGTTGTCGCTGTAAGACGAGTTCTTTCATGATGACCGAGTCGGCAGCCTACGCCGTGCTGAGTGTAGTGAAGTCAACTATGACATATCTATACGAAAGTGGGCTTTGGGTGGGAAGATAATCCAGACATAGAAGGCGTTTATCGACGCTGTGTTTAAGACTCTCTGTAAATCTAGCAAGTTCACAGTAATTATTGTCTTGAACGTAGTCAACGGTAGATGTCCCGGGTGTGATTATATCAATCCCGTGGAGACCTGTAAGCATGGATTGTACCCTTTGGGGCGCAGTCTAATGTATTATATAGGTCTCTTTACGGTAATGGTTTTCATATCGGCGTGGGCTCTGACGTTGTCTGTTCAACTTTGATAGGCAGTTGGAAGAGCCTCAGTTCGTGGAATAGACAACAGGACGATTCCACGCTTTTTTTATTTTCTAAAGAATAGAATATAAAAACGATATGGACGCATTGCCTAATGCTGACACCCGACGAGGCGGTAAAAATCCCTCCAGTGCTGGACTTACCTCTTGCACCTCCCCCGAAGTTCAAAGTCATGAGGCTAAGAACTCACAAACAGGGGTGTCCTCGGATTGTGTGTCCGAAGGTAAGAAGCAATGGTTTGTTCTACGTGCCACTTATGGTAGAACAGAGAAAGCTCATGACTATCTTCAAGCTAAGAATATTGAGACATACTTGCCGATGCATTATGTCATTAAAGAAATAGATGGGAAGCGGAAACTCGTTCATGAGCCTCTGCTTCCCAATATCATTTTTGCCTATATGACTCGTGAAAAAACATACGAGTTTGTAAAAGAACCTGCAATTACTGCCAAATGGCTAAAATACTATACAGACAAGACCAAGCCAATAGAACCAGAAACTGGTAAAAATCCTCCTGTCATCATTCCCTATAATGAAATGATTAACTTCATCAAACTAACAAGCGTGAATAGTGAGCATATCATGGTATTGCCACCAGAACGTTGTCATTTCAAGAAAGATGAATTGGTGAGGATTATAGATGGACCATTCGTTGGAGTAATGGGGAAAGTAGGCAGAGCCTCTGGTCAGCAACGTGTATTTGTGGAATTGCAAGGTTTTAATAGCATAGTGGCAACGGCTTATATCCCAAATGATTTTATACAAAAGTTGCCAACATAGGAAAATTTTAGCCTATAAATGAAAGAATATAGATGGATTTTCCCCTCTTTCTCATAAACAAATAAGAAATAAAGCATGGAAACATCATATATCATAGCACCATTGTTAGGCGGAGTGATTGGTTACATCACCAATGACATTGCCATACGAATGCTATTTCGTCCTCATGCTGCAAAGTATGTATTTGGCATACACATTCCTTTCACTCCTGGAATTATTCCTAAGGAGAAAGGACGTATTGCCGAAGCCATAGGAGGTGTAATCAGTGAGAATCTGATGAACAAGGAGGTATTGGAAAAATATCTTCTGTCAGAGGATATGATTGGGAAAGTTCGCTCTTCTGTTGAAGAGTTTATCACCACTCAACAGAAGAATCAAGAAACTGTGGCTTGTTTCTTAGGACATTACTTGTCCAAGGAAGAAATAGCAACCATAGCACAGAACATCAACCAAGGTATCACCAAGCAGACTTACGAAAAACTTGCAGACTCTGCCGTAGGGGAAAAGGTTGCTCATATAGCTATTGACCATGTTGCGCAGAAACTGACTATTGACGGTGCGCAAGAGTTACTTTCTGGCATTGGTGGAGCTTTGGGTGGCTTAGGTGGTATGGCAGCAGGACTGTTTGGCGGCAATATCGTTGCCAAGTTCTTGGGAATGCTTCGGGAACCAGCCGAACACTTCCTTGCCAAGAATATCAATACGATGCTTCGTGACAATGGCGAAGAGATAGTATCAAATATGATTGGTGGTGAAGTGGATAGTTTCTTGAACAAGCCTGTTTGCAAATTACTTGAAGGGCATGAAGAGCAGTTGGCGCAAACTGTAAACACTATAGAGTCCATTTATCGTAGTATCATAACCGAACATCTGCCAAAGATTCTTGACTCTATCGACATCAGCAAGATTGTTCGGGAACGTATCAACGAAATGGACGTAAATGAGACTGAAAAACTCATCTTTCAGGTCATGGATAAAGAACTAAAAGCTATTGTGTGGCTGGGTGCTTTGTTGGGATTGGTGATGGGGAGTATTCAAATATTAATTAAATAAATATCAAAATGGAAGAAAGTACATTATTTTCATGGTTTCCATGGATTATTACTTTAGGAAGTATCGCCTATATGGTAAATACTTCTTCAAAGCAAAAAAAAATGTTGCATGAAAAAGATGCCGAGATTGCTACATTAAAAGAACAATTGGAAAAGATAAATGTAAAGGGGCAATTACAGAAGCCCAATGTGCCTCCTGTATCTATTCCTGACAACAAGACACCCGGTTCCGCAAAGGATGCATTTATCAACAACTTATCTTTATTTGTACCACATTTGAATTCTTTATTAGGCAATGACTATAAAGAGGAAACTTGGACAGACTTAATTATTGGTATCAATAATGAAGACCTAACAAACTTATGGAAAAGAGTACATTCAAGACCAGAAGCAATGTTGCGCTTGTTGGCATCTTGGGGGATATGTCCAGACAGATGTATGGAATTTTTTGCCAGCAAGACAGAATGTGATATTTATGATTTAGCTGATGGCAGTAGTATCACACAAGGAGAATGTTATATTGTTATTTCTAATAGTTGGATTTATACAACTACAGAAAACAACCAAACGATCAAAAAAATCATCATCAAAGGTAAGGCTAAGAAAAAGTAATGAATTTAACAATTAATACTTATAATGTGTGTTTTTTGGGTAGAACAGGCAATGGAAAAACAAGTTTGGTAAATGCGCTGTGGAATACGCATTTCCCAACAGATCCTCTTTTACCTTGCACAAAGGAGCTGTATTGCACAACAATTTTGTTTCCTAACAGTTCGAAGTACGAGGGAATTTCAATATACGATACCCCAGGTATCGGCGAATTTTCTTCAAATAGTAAATACGAAAGATATTATCAGCATGCAATTAGTCAAGCTGATTGTATCGTTTTAGTTACAACATTTGACAGAACGGATGCGCCAGCTCAGCGCCTGTTAAAGTCCTTGAAACCCTTCTTGAAGCAAGGTAGCACTGTACGATTTGTAATAGCTTTAAGCCATATAGATTCTACTATCATTACAGATGCAAATGCAAGTTATGTTCCTTGGAATAATGAACAAAATGTACCAACAGAAATGTGTTTAGCAAATATCAAGGAACGTGAAGAGTTAATCCATGCACGATTTGATAATAAATTTTTACCTTTCAATGTTATTCCTGTCTGCCCAGTCCGTCAGTATGGCTTGGAAGCTTTGAAAGATGAAATTATAGATATTTTAAATTAAATCAATAAGAATTATGAACGAAGTAAAAAAAGGATCTCAGACTAATGAGAAATTTTTGATTCAAAAATTATTTGATAAGATTTTTGAAATGGGAAACGTTTCAGAAACTGATAAGAAAACAGTCAATGATGCTTTGAACAAAGAGTTGCTTGAAAAGCCTTTTAGAGTGGCTGTTATCGGTCAGTCTGGTGTAGGTAAATCAACAACGCTGAATGCTGTGTTTGGTTTATCAAACTACACATCTAACATCGCAGAGGGAACAACAGAAATCCAAGAGAAAATATTTCCTATGCGTAATGGGTTCAACTTGTCTATCTATGATATGCCAGGCTTGAACAATGACGTGGATAAGGATGAAGAATACGAAAAGCTGTACAAGCAAATTCTTCCTGGTTGCGATGTTATTGTTTATATCATAAATGCTCATTCAAAGGATTTCGGTGAAGATTGCCGAATATTGAAAGAGATAGTTCTTCCTATTTGTAAGACAAACGAGGTTCGCGAGAACCTCATCTTGGCAGTAAACAAGATAGATACTATTGGTGAGAGCATTGATCCGACAGACCCAGATTTGAAGTGGAATGTCGTTGACAACTTGCCAACGGAAAAGTTAAAGTCTGCCATAAAGATTAGACTTAATGACATTACAGACAAGTTAATTGATGAGAATCTCATCGGTAGCAAAGATGCATTAACCAAGGATCAAATCGTTTTTTACTCAGCAGTATTCAACTATAATCTAAGAGATTTCGTTATGGCGATAACTAAGGCTGGTAAAAGAGGGTGGATTTGGCCAGCAACTGTAGGTTTGGAAGTTGTAGGTCAGTATAGTTCTGCAAAGTTATGAGAATAAATATAGATGAATTGTCGGAGTTCTCAAGGTTATCCGATGAATCACGAGAATCTTATTTGGGGTTGATGCATAAATATCCCAATTGGACTCATCAACAACTTATGGCAAGAATCAAGATTGCTAAAGAGTTAATATTTTCTGAATCTGAAGAAGAAATAGGCTCTTTATGCAAACAGATTTTGAGAAATATCAAAACGTATTGATTATGACAGCAACAGAAAAAGAAGAATATGATAAGCTTTCTTTAGATGAGAAAGATGAATATGATTTTAACTTAGGAAAGCATCCTAATTGGAGTCACCAACAACTTATGACAAAAGTGGCAATTAGTAGAACTACAACCACGATAGTTGATGAAACTCCTGAAGACATTGACGTGGATGATCCTAAATTTATGGCACTAGTATTGAAAGGTGCCAAAGATTTTTTGGAAAGCATCGGTTGTGTTGCAACAGATATTATTAAACTAATAGATAATGCATTAGGACTGCTTGCAAATATTATAGACGCAGGCATAAACTATGTTGGTGACAAACTAAAGCAATTTTGGAATTGGTTAAATGGATAGACTATGGAGAAATTTGATATTATTAAAGAGAAGCATCCAAATTGGAGTGATGAGCAGATTTGGTCTGCTGTCAGTCTAGACATGGAAGCTGATAGGGTAATAGAAGAAAAAGGAGAAATATCGCCAGATGACCCAGATATTATAGAAGAAATTATTCGAGGGGCTATGGAGTGGCTTGATGATGCCCTTCCTATGATAATGGAAAAAGTTCGCGACCTTTTTAATGCCCTTCTTCAAAACATTGGAAATTGGCTAAGAAAAGGTATGGAATATGTAATGGACTTTATAGGAAATTGGTTCACTTATGGCTTCTAATAAATGGACACCTGTCTATGAATATAAGAGAACATTCTTTGAGAATGTTTGCATGTGTCTCTATTTTTTACTAGCTTACTGCGTATTATTTGGTGCAATTATTTCGATTACAACTATAAATAATATAATAGTAGGTGGTATTTTGGGGATATTTGCGGTATGCTTATTTGTTTTATCCTATTTAGTATATACACTACCTAACAGGACAAAAAATAAATGGCGCAGTAAAGGTGTTGAATATTTTAATAGAGGTCTTATTCCTGGATATATTTCTTTAAAAACAGGAAAGAATCTAATCGGGTTATATGAGAATAATACTTTCCTTTTTGAACCGATATATTATGAAATCAAAAGAAGTAATAATTATTTGTTGATAAAAAATATCGAAAACAAATGGGGTGTATATAATATTCAACTATCAAAATTAATTCTTTCTTGCGAGTATGTATCTCTAAAGGAAAAAGAAAGAGGAAATCTATTAGCAGTAAAAAATAGAATTCGCTATGAATTTTCTCCGTATGGTTCAATTGTTAGTAAAGAGAATCTCATGGATAAATTTACACAAAAAATGGATTCTATTGTAAATAAAAATTAAATTATAAGAAAATGGAAAATCAGAAATTTAACGAGTTGAAAATGAAACACCCCGATTGGAGTGATGAGCAGATCTGGACAGCATTGAGTTTAGATATGGAAACAGATGCAGTCATTGAAGAGAAAGGTAAGGATGTTAATCCTAACGACCCAGATATTATAAAGGAAATCTTGGATGGCGCAAGAAATTGGTTGGAGGAAGTTTTGCCAGAAATATTCACTAAAGTCAAGGTGTTTTTTGACAACCTTCTTTCAACTATTGGTGATTGGGTAAGTAAAGGATTAACTTTTGTAGTTGATGCTATAGCAAGACTTTTAGATAAAAAGTAATTCTATGATACTTGCCAATCTTTAATAATTGGAACATAATACGAAGGTATCATGTTCCAATCAGAAAAAAGCAGAGAATGACACAGGAAGAGCAATATATATATAACCATTTATCTTCATCAAATAAAGAATATTATGATTTTATTCTTAAACAACATCCTACTTGGACACATGAAAAAATTATGATCAAGATTGGAGTTGATGACAAAATTGGAGATATGTTGGATGGTGAGGGTGCTGTTAATATAAATATAGAAAATGAACAAGTACAAAAAGAAATTCTGCAAGGTGCTAAACACTTTTTATTGAGTATAGGTTGTGTTGCAGGTGGAATTATTTCTATAATTGATAATGTACTTGATTTATTGAGTAATATCATAGATGGCACCATTGATTATGTTGGAGACAAGTTAAAAAAGTTTTGGAATTGGCTTAATAACTAAAAAATGACCCAAGAATCCATCAACCAATTGTGGGCTTTTGCCAATGCCAATGATGCCATGGCTATGGCTTATATTGGTGTTATCGTATATGAAGGGCGAGGTATAAAGCAAGATACACAGCAAGGATTGGCTTGGTTGCGTAAAGCAGCCAATGCCAATGTGCTGTATGCTAAAGACCTTTTGCAGTATATAATTCATGTGACAGGTGACAATACGAATATTTCCCAAAACTTTCTTTTGTCAACAAACGCTGTTCAGCAGTTAGAACTTTGCATTCAGCAGAACTGTATATATGCAATGGTCTTTCTTGCTGAGATACAATATAGAGGTGCTGCATTTGTTCAAGATAAAGCAAAGGCAATGGAATATCTCACAAGGGCGAGTCAATTAGGATGTATCTTAGCGAAGGAAATTCTGACTGATTATCAATCAAGGGAGTCTTCACTTAGTAACAATCCGTCAAGTCCTTTCGATGTCTTCAGAAGACCAAACAAAGATTTCTTTTTGTCAAGAGGACAAAAAGAAAGAAGCAATGGCAATGAGCAAACTGTCCCACAAAGCAAGAAAGAAGACCACATGAAAGAACTGAATGAAATGATAGGTCTTTCACGGGTAAAAGAAGAAGTTTCATCATTGCGCAATTTCGTTCTTGTGCAAGAACAGCGCAAACGTCAGGGTTTAAAGTCTAACAATGTGTCGTACCATTGTGTCTTCTCTGGTAATCCAGGTACAGGAAAAACAACAGTTGCAAGAATTGTGGCTGGTATTTATAAGGACTTGGGTATCCTAAAGAAAGGGCATCTTGTGGAAGTGCAACGTTCTGACCTTGTAGCAGAGTATGTCGGACAGACGGCAACAAAGACGAATGCCAAAATAGACGAAGCTTTGGATGGAGTTCTGTTCATAGATGAAGCATATACTTTAGCAGAAGGTGGGCAGGGCGATTTCGGACAAGAAGCTATCAATACTCTTCTAAAAAGAATGGAAGATGATAGAAACAGGCTTGTTGTGATTCTTGCTGGTTATAGCAATGAGATACAGCATTTCATAGATTCCAACCCTGGTCTACAATCACGTTTCAACAGGTATATCCATTTTGACGATTACAGCTACGAAGAACTATTGCGGATTTTTATCTTCAATCTGAGCAAAAATGATTTTAAGATAACGAGGGATGCCTTTAACGCTGTAGGAAGTATAATCAGAGAGCAGATAGCTAATAAAGATTCAAAGTTCGGAAATGCACGTTACATACGTAATATGTTTGAGACTGTCATTATGAAGCAGGCAAATCGGTTGGCTTCTTGCAAGAAAAATCCTTCTAAAGAAGAATTGATGTTAATTACAATAGAAGATATTGCACTATGAGTTTCAAAGGTACTTTTTCACGATATACATCCAAACGATTGCATGGTTGTGTATTGATTAGTTTTTCGCTTAAATGTACGAACCTAATGTTTGGTGAGACAATAGATGTAGGCATATTCCCTTCTGATGGCTCTCAGCCATGGTATTATCGTAGTTTGAAATTTAAGGCAGGACAAACTTACATTTTTAACTTTGATAGCATAGATTGGAATTGGTATCAAGGAGATTATGTTGCAATCTTAGGAGCAGGTAACAAAATTATTCAAAAATGGGTGTTACAGCTAAAGGAATACGGTCCCGGCGAATGCCCTGATTGTCACGGTACTCATAAGTGCCGTCATTGTCGAGGTACAGGATTCGTTAATCCCGCAGGAACAAGAGATTTATGGGAACAGGTAATTTGCCCAAAATGTGGCGGCACAGGCATCTGCCAAACTTGTGATGTTCCCAAAAGGTCTCCTCACTTTGGTGGTCCTCCTACTGGTTTGCATCCATTTTAAATCGATAAGAATATGAGTTTCAAAGGACAATTCAATTGGATTCAGAGTATGCGTCAAGGTGGGCGTAAAGCAATATCTTTCACTTTGACTTGTACGAACCTTTTTAAGAGTGAGACTTTTGATGCGGCTATCATTGACGGAACTGGACAACAGCAACCGATGTTGTTCTCTCAATTGTCATTAGGCGCAAAAAAGTCTTTTCGTTTTGATATGGACACAGTTGGTTGGGATTGGTGTCAAGGTGATACTTTTGCTATCTTGGATAGAAATGGTCAAATTGGCAAAGATAATAAATGGACTCTGAATATTCATGTGCCAGCACCTGGTGAGTGTCATGACTGTCATGGTACACACAAGTGTAAATACTGCAATGGTACAGGTATTGTCACAAACAACTATACTCATGAAATATCTTCATGCGATGTTTGTCATGGTACAGGTATATGCCAAAATTGTTATGTACCATTCAGAAATGTTGCCAATTCGACCTCTACATTCCAGTCCAATACGAACACTGGATACGGATACAATAGTCCATCCGTTGATTCTTCTAATCAAGAAGCAGCTAAACAAAGAAAAATCGCAGCCTTACGACAGAGAATACAAGAGTTGCAAGCAAAAGTTGAAAGAGCTGATTGGGATGAGAGAATGATGAAACTTAGGGGGACTGATTTGTCATCCAGAACGGTTTATATGTCGCAAGTAAACCTTAAATATCAGTACGAAAGACAATTGAGCGAGTTACAATATAAACTTCAGCAATTGGAGAATCTATAAACTTAAGAATTGACAATTTGCTATAGAGATATAAAACGGAGTTTTTAACTTATAAATACTAATTATGTTTGATGATTTTGACATTGACATTTTAGGTTTCTTGCAAAAGAAATTAGCTAAGAAAGCATTTAAAGAAGGGAAAGAATTAGCTGACATATACGCTACGGAAGCTAATAACAACAAACTGAAAAGGGCTCTTGAAGAGAAATACCATAACGCTTCGTCAGATGCGGAAAAAAGAGTCTATAAGAAAATGCTGCAAGAATTGTAAGTCCAAACTACTCACAAAAAAGTAATGTTATGTGGTCGCAAATAGTGTTTAGAATATTTTCAATAATTCTATTGGCTTGTTCTTTTGAGTATGTCCTTTTTACTCAACAGATTCCTTGGAACTGGATAGATTGGATATTAGTGTTTGTAGTACCAATCATTACTGTAGTTAGTATTTGTGGAGAACTTAACTACACTAATGATAAATATACACGAACACACAATATATATGATTATGATAGAATTTTCAGAAAAGGTTACTGGATTTATAGGCTAATTAATGCAATCATATGTATATGCTTATTTTGGAAACTACATAACGAAAGTATCATATTACCAATATCACAAGTTTTTCAAGATAGAGCATTAGTCGTTATAGGCTTATTTGCAATACTAAATTTTTATTATTGGTTGCTTGGTTTGCTCTCTGTTTTTTGTTCTTTATATGTATGGAGTAATTGCAATCTTAGTGGTTGGTTGCAATATATTACAAGTATAGGAATCATCGCATTAGGAATTATTATTATGTTTATAGTCGCAAATAGAATTAATAAATTCCGATGGGAACAGGTTCATGCTAGACAGAAAATAAGAGAACTTGAAAGGAAGAAAGAGGAACTTAAAAAAGAAAATGAATTTATGATAAGAGAGCTTTTAGAAAAACATAAAAGTGAACAAAAATGGTGGAAATTTTGGAATTGACAGATGTTAATTATACTTCAAGAATTATAATTAACATCAGAGTATAAAACCGATATAACTATTATGTAAGTAAGTTATGATAAAAACTATAAAGGATGCCGTTGAGAGATACGGAGAAGATATTTACGACATTGTCAATAACTCACCTTCAAGGAGTAATGCGTATTTTCGTGGATTGGAACTTGGAGGTCCTGTTTTAGCAATACTCTGTGCTGTTTGGTGGGACAACAATAATGGAAATAATGATGGAATACCACCAACATCGGGAATGTTACTCCAATAACCTTTTAAAAAAGATATACAATGGATAAAAATAATGGTATAATAATCACGTTATCCATTATCTTTGGCGGATTGTTTGCTTGGATTATGGGTTATACCGAATGGTGGCAATGGCTTTTGAGTATAATTGTTATTGGTGTCATTGTATATCTTATCGTTGGCATTTTTATGTTTATAATCACAATAGTCACGCTATTGATGCTATACAAATATTGGCAAAACAACAAGAAAGCCATAAAGTTCAAACTTTATGTTTTATGGGAAAAATTGTGGAGACCTTTTTCTTCAATAGAAGAAGTACAAGATTATGTGCGTTCAACATATAATCTTGAGTAATATTGTATTATCCCCCGACCTAACCTATTAAAACAATCATTCTATTAAGCACAAATTATATATTAAGTATAAATAATAATTTTATCGACTATTATGGATAAAAGAGATATTTATTGGTGTCTTTCCTCCGAAGGATTATATTCTATGGCTACATCACATTCAGGGATGGTGTTTTCTCAAATCGAAAATCGTCTATCCAAATATATAGTTGGGAAATTGGTAAAATTGGCAAAAAAACGTGAATGTGAAGAGTGTATAGGGTACATTAAAAACAATGAACAAAATCCAAATCAATTACAAATTGCCATTTTTGACTTGCTTATGCGCGAATATGTTTGGCATATGGGAGAGGCTGTATATAAAAATAAAAATGACTTAAAGCAGAGTTTTAGATGGTTCGGTGCTGCTCTACCTGTACTGTTTGGTAGCGTGAATGAGAAAAGGCTTGATAATTACATAAAAGAGATGGGAAAATTCTTTATCAACGTTTATAAGGAATTAAACAATTTCTCTTATATTATACTTACCAACCTTTTGGAGCCTTATAATATTATAAATGAAATAGAGTACCAAAAACTATGTACGCTTTTTATAAAAGGCAATCATGTCCAATTTGAAAACATGAAAGCACCTTTAGGACATAAGTACGAAGGAGAAAAGTTGATAGATATTATATTGGGAAAAAGCAGAGAAGAAACGGCAGCATATTATAGTTCACATTACAATGGTTACAATTCCTTATCATCAGGGTTTAAGGGAGATTATCCCAATTATTTCTTTAATACAATACCCGATGAAATTATAGGTGAGGAAGACATATATTTATATTGAGTACTCAATTCAAATATATAGCTATTTTTATAGCAATTTTGTCTCAAAAGCAGAATCTTCATAAGTACCATAGATAGGCACCGTAACCAACATAGATAGAAAATTATCTCAGTCACTTAGCTCCCCTAACCAAGTTACTTACGTTTCCCCAATAGAGAAAAGACAATGACAGAATACGACCATCAGCAGTGGATGAAATACATGCGCCGCCATGAGGCAAATGTATTCAATGCCATCTTCTATGACAAGGAAGAAGTCACGGAAGATGACATTCAGCGTATCATTGCCGATGTGGCAAAGTTCTTCGACTTACCTACACCCGAAATAAACGGCAAATGTGAATCATTTGCAGAAGTGCTGATGGGCGACAAAGCTGGAGAATGTGAGTTGTCATACAACTTGGAAATGTTGAAGAAAGTAGGCATTAACAACAAGGATGCTTTTACGCTGTGCTTCGTGCATGAGATGGCGCACCAGACACTATATAGACATCAGTTTATGCTGTTTTGTAGTGAGAGGTGGATGCTGGAATTAGCAGCAGACCTTACGGCAGGGCTTTATGCAGAACGACATCATTTGGCAACAGGAAAGTTTAAATATGCTCTATCTACACAAAAATACAGCATCACCCATCCTGATGGACGTTTGAGAAAAGAGATAGTTGAATGTGGACGGCATTATTTGGAGCAACAGTTTGTGGATGGTGAAAAGATGATGAGTTTGGTGTTACAGATGATGCCGTCTTTCGTCTTTACTCACAAGAATGAACTTAGAAAAGACTGGTATCAACTGCTTGATGATTTGGAGACTCCGCCACAAGCTTCCACACATTATAATATAGAAGATTTGCCTGACAGCAATCTGATAAAGCAAGCCGTATTGAAATATAAACGATCAAAAGCACAATAATATGAAGTTGATAGATAAAGCCCCAATAGACAAACCTTGTATAGGTGAGTTGATAGAAGAGAAATGTGCCGTTGGACAGTTTGCTGATAACTGTATCTATCTGATAGCAGATGCACAAACAGACATGGGTAAGAATGCTGTGGACATCATGGAGCAATACAAGCAACGGATGGACAATGATGACTACTACAATACATACGAGTTGGAGGTTGTTCAGAATGTTGAACTGAAGAACCATCCCAAGATAAAAGAACGTGTGGAACAATATGGTGACAATCTCTTGATACAGTTATCCTCAGGCAACGAAGAAGGAAAGAAACGTTTTATCGTTGCCAAAACTGATACTGAAAGATTGTTCAGCAATATTGGTCTCATGATTTATGCAGCGGAAAGAATCGCTAAGTTTGAGATGGCTGCATTGCTACGCTCATTCGTAGAGGACAATACGGATGAATTTGTAGAATTGGCAAAGAATGCCATCAATGACAAGCATTTCCAATCCAACTACTTTGCAGGACTGGTGGAGCAATCGATGCATCCATCATTTGGCATGGCTGCTTCCACGGCTTCCATTAAAGAACGATTAGAAATAAAAGGAGTCATCACACACAAGCAAAGATTGGAAATGTATGACCACCTTTTGGATAATCTCAAACGATACCATAAGACCCATGACCCGAAGATTGAAGCTGAACTTGATTTCATATTCAGCATCATAGACCCTGTGACAATGCGAATGTTTTTCTTGAAGCAATCGCCCAAATTACAAGAGAAAATGAATGATTTTGTCAACCCGAAACGATTGGCAGAAGCATCCACAATGGATTTGGAGATTTGCAAAGCAAAAAATGTAGGGGTAAAACGAAAGAACGATGGTCATTATCGCCTCTATCTTAGCAGAGACGATGAAAGACTGATGGTACATTTCAGTCGTAGTGCAGGTTTTGTGCTTTACCTCATCTATCTCATAGACCGTAAGAAGAATGGCGAGAAAGTAGATACGCTGAACATTGTGCAGTACAAGCAACTCTTTGGCAAATTGTATGAAATGGTATATGGCTATAATGGCGAGACGGTATTTACAGATATGGTGAAGAACTATAATGCCGAAGGTGAAATGCGTCAAAAGGGATTATATACCGTACTGAAAAGCATTCGGGAGGATGTAGGTAACACCTGTGAAAGGATGCAAGAGCCAGCAGAGCCATTCCTACTACAAGACACAACTGCACATCTTGCAGTGTTGCCAGAACACATCATTTTGCCAGATGAGATAATGGCATTAGTTTAGTGTTAAAATTATTAAGATACAACTTCTAACATATTGATTATCAAAGATAAAATAATACATATACTGTTCACATAACAAAGAACGGCTTACCTATCAAAATTCCCCGACCTTTGCATTGGAATTTCCGATGTAAAGGTCGGTTTTTCGTATGTACAAACTAAAGAATTTTGACAGGTATGAAGACAAACGTTTTTACAACAAAAGAGACTATCTTCGGACAAGTAGAGGTTGTGCGCTTGGAGATTGAAAGCAAGCAAAAGAGACTTTCTGCATGTGATGAAGAACTGGTGCAGAAGATATTGGATAAGGTTGTTGCTGACAACCGTGAGTTTGCCACGGAAAAGGAGCAGCTCCGCTATCTGAGTGCATTAACACGTGAGTTGGTATGGCAAGAAGCCAATACAGAGGAGTCCGACGAAATCATCAGTCGTTTGAAATCGAACGACCAGTTGTTTGCGCAGAAGTTCTTCTACGGAACGAATCCATACGGATGCAACATCAGCCGTTTCCGCTCAAAGATACTCTCAAACATCAAGCAGACCTACAAGGTGGATGTGCCTATCGAAGAGTTTGGGGATATACTCTATACTTTCCTTTGGAACAATGGCACATGGAGCGTACTTGACAAATACTCACGCAAGAGCAGTTTTTTCTGTTGGCTTGCAGAGGTCGCACAGCATGAGTTGATAAGATACCTTGAAGAAATGAAGATTATCAATGTCATCCGTGAGCGTACAGCAGGGAACACTCGTCTGCTTGGGATGTCTGTTGCTCCTGAAATGTGGGAATACATCATCAATGACATGATGCCAAACGGATTGTATAAGGATGTGCTTTATGCAACATTGGTAGAGCGCAAGGATGAGAAAATTATGGTGAAGAAGTTTGGCTTGGATGCAGAAGATTTGCATAAAATGCAGAAGAAAGCAGAAGCCGACTTGAAAGATCGTCTTATCCGTAGCGATAGCAACTATGAGGAGTTGGTGTTGCGTGACAAATCATCTCGCAATGTCGAAGTTTCCGAGGAATTTACTAAAGAGTTCTTCCAATGGCAAGAATGGAAGAATGAAACCAATCCTTTGGCTGATGTATTAGGGGTTGACTTGGACAAGAAAGAATTGCAAGAGAAAGTTGTCGAATTTCTCTACGCCATCCCAGAGAAATTGAAATGGACGGAAGAAGAGCGTATCGTTTGGACGTTGCGTTTCATAGAAGATACTGCTCCTGCGGAGGTTGCAGAACGTGTGGGAAGAAAACGTTCATGGGTGGACACGAAATATTCAAGACTGAATGTCCGTTTCAACAAAGCAATCAAGGAATGGTGGATTAAGAACGCAAAATAAAAAAGATAAAGTTTGGTGCCTACAATGATAGAGCACCAAACTTTTACACCTCTTTTATTACAAAAATCAGATATGATGGATAGAAATATTATTATATGCAATGGTACATCAGAATGTCTGTTGCATAACATTGAAGACTATACTAAGTTTATTAGTCAAGTGCTGCATGACGAGACATTCCTCATGGAGTTAAACAAGACCATGCCATTTGACAAGATGGTCAATGCCACAAAGAATATGGGGACTCATAATGGGGCGATTAAGAAAATGGGCATCTCCGTTATGAGAATGGACATAGAACCATCTTTGTATTCCCTTGCTATAACGCTTATGTTTAAGGGTAAAGATGGAATCATGCAGAACCATTCTATTTTCGTAAAGGCTTGCAAAACCATAGAGGAACTTCAGCGATTAGTAGCAGAAGAGAATTTCAAGAAAGAAATACTCTCTGTATGTGAAGAAAAAATTTTAGGGACACAAATGGCTTTAGCAGATTAGGAATATGGTACAAACGATAACTAAAGAGTGGCAAATCACCAAAATGTACATCTACGAAGTGGTGTTGCGAGACGGAGTAATAAGTCTTGATTGGGATGATTTTGAAACATTTGCAGAGAAACATCGCCCTAAGGTTGCAATTAGGAATGAAGGTGATGCTCCTGTCAAAGAACTTGTCAAGGAAGCGATGGACAAAGTTCAGAGAACTTGTTCTGGCAAACCTTCTGGTATCATCATTTCCATATCCTACAAGAAAGGAGACGAAATTAAGATGGATGAAATGTTTGGGTTAAGCGACAGCATGGATGAGATTGCCAGTGAGAACGTAGAAATCAAATGGGGCATCAGTCAAGGTGAGAGTTTAGAAAGTAAACGTAGTGTTTGTATTTTTATTTTCGGATAACATGAGTAAGGACAAGAATACAAGACTCATTTCTGCCCTTCATAAGGTGGCAGAGATGGTTGAAACAAGGAAAGAAGTCAACGGTAATGATATTGGATTAGGTATGCAACTTCAATATAACCGCTGTATGGAAGAGGCACGCATAGTGACGGATGGATTATTCAGAGTGGTTGTCATGGGAACATTCACCTCTGGTAAAAGTACGCTCATCAATGCCCTATTGGGTAGCAGGATTTTTCCAGAATCGGCTTTACCAAGTACCGCAATACTCACATTCATACAATTTGGATATGATACTGATGATGTAGAGATACATTACAGAGACATTGTTAATGAAGATGGAAATGTCACCAAAGGTGCGGTGGAACATATCAGCAAGGAGAATTTTATGCAGACCTATCACTATGACATTGCAGACACTGAAAAACTGTCACAGACGGGAAGCATTCCTCGTTTCAAGAAAGTGGCTTACTCAATCGTAAGATGTTCTTTACCATTGGTACAATACGGAGTGAGTATCGTGGATACTCCAGGATTGGAGGACAAAGATGTTGCGACGGAGTTGGCTTTGGATATAGCTGCTAAAGCACAAGCAATCATTTATGTATGTGGAGAACGAGGCTTTGCGGAAGCAGACCGTGAGTATTTCGAGGAAAATTTCAAGGGAAATCCTGGTAATGTATTCTTCATCTTAAACAAAATGGACAATATTACCTCCGACATACAACGCAAGCAAGCCCTTGACAGAGTTCGCTATGACGTGAAAGGATGTTTCGTGAAAGCCGATGGCTCTGTGGATGAGGCATTGATGAGCAAACGTGTTTTCGGGTTATCATCATTATTGGCACTGGATGCACGTAGAGGAATGACTTTTGATGAAGACTTACAGAAAGACGTTCCTCTATCAGAAGAGAAGCAGACAATGAAATTACAGCGTAGTCAGTTTCTTCCTTTTGAAGAGGCGTTACAGGAGTTTCTTGCCACAGACGAACGTTGCATAGCACAATATGGAAAGGTATTCCGTACATTACTCAGTACTTACAACGAAGCAGTAGATAAAGTACGTGAGAATTTGGCGGTTTATGAGCATGAGGATAAATTGACTAACGAACAAAAGGCAGAGTGTCAGAGCATTATCAACGAGATAGAAACAGGTTTGTCTGCAACAGAAGCGGCTTTTGATAATTGCACGTTGAAGTTGCAAAACACCTTAGCGTTGCTTATCCGTAATGCTATTGATAGCGTGGACAGTACATGGGAGGTGGATTTGGCTACGTTGCATGAGAAGATACGTTTTGGTATGAAAGATTATCTGTCATTAGCCGTGAGCAACATTAATGTTTTCAAGTCGAAAGACGAGCGCACGGAAGATATGAAACGTTTGCTGCAACCGTTCTCTCAAATTATAGCAGAGCATATCTCAGACAAGATAGACCGGTTTATGGAGGCAAATAAAACTGTGCTGCAAAACGCAATTATGGAAGCTGAGCAGAATGTGAACACGAATTTAGCCAATGTATCAAACCTGTTTTCACAGTTAGGTGACACGCTCACAGAAATGCCTGAGATGGGCAAGCAAGAAGACCAAGATTGATTGCAAGCAGTCATTTCATATTGTGTGGGCGATGCCAGTGCCATTGTGAAGAATTGCGCCGGAGGACATACTGCTTGGTTGGAGTTTATCCGCAAAGCCGTGTTCAACGGAGTATGGCAGTGGATGGTCATTCAAATTGTTACTGGTGGTTGGGGTGTTATAATCTGTGGACTAATAGAATGGTTGCAAATCAAAAACGGCAAGAATGAAATGGTTGACCGTATGCTCACAGACAGCAAGAATGCGGCTTTAAAGGAGATTCATGCAAAGTTGGACGAACGTTTACGCAATATGAATACAAGCATTGCCATCAAAATGAATGAAGTAAAGAACGCAAAATGCGGAGAAAGCCGACAGCGATTGAATGATGAAAAAGGTCGATTGGAAGAGATTGAACGGAATATGAACGACAATCAATTCAACGCTGAGCAGGAGCGTAAGCGCACGACAAGTATATTGGCTTCTATGGCATCAGAAATAAAAAGTTGTTATTTGGATGTCTTTGGCATTCCCTACGCTGAAGAACTGGCAACAATATAAAATAGAGCATCTATGGAAAGAAAAAAGATATTTAAGGAACAATGGCACGGCATACAAGAAATTGTCTTGTCTGACGCAAAACGTCAAATCAAGTTCTATGGAAAAGTCGATGTAAGACGACTATCTGCCAAAATGCAAGAAGAAATCGCCAAATGGCCACAAGGTGTATTGGCGCAAGGTGTGTGGTTTCAGGCATTTCATAATTCCGAGCCCAATAAAGCATTGGACTTTATGACGATAGCCATGGAACAAACGATAAAAGAGCCAGAGAACAATCAAATGCCATCAAATAAATGGTATTTTGCACTGGCATTTGTATTGACAGGGCTTCTTGCATGGCTGCTGCATAGCCAAACAAGCATGAGTATAGTGGAAAAATGCTTCTACCCTACTTTGTTCTTTGTGGTACTAAATGCGTTTTATGCACCCATCAAAAAGAAACGCATGGAACGTGCAGAGGATAGAATCATTAACAACATAGCTTGTCAGATGAATGAAATGGAACGTCATTTAGAAAAAACAATAGAATGACAAGAAGTTGGTTACTTCTATCTCGTTGGATGCATAAACAAAAGAAGAATGATGGTTGCTGCTAAAATTATCCGCAGAATTAAATGATCTGTTGATATAATCAAGTCATTCTTCCACTCCCTTATAATGAACAATAAAAAGGTATGAGATTATGGACAGAAATTATGAAGACAAGATACAAGCCGATGTGAATGCAATATTCACATTAATGGAGCAAAGAGTGGATGAGAAACAAATGTTGCTGATACATTCGGCATACGAACTCGCCAAGTTTGCGCATAAAGACCAAAGGCGCAAGTCGGGTGAGCCTTACATCAGTCATCCTGTAGCCGTGGCACGAATTGTAGCCGAGGAGATGGAACTTGGTGCAAATCCTGTAATGGCAGCATTCTTGCATGATGTAATCGAAGATTGCCCTTATACGATAGACGAGATACGTGAGCGTTTCGGTGACGATGTTGCCTTCTTGGTTGGCGTTGTTACCAAGCAAAAGAAAGCGAAGTATGACCAGTCGAAACAAGTGGACAACTTCCGTCAGATACTCTCTTCTGTACAGTTTGACGTGCGTGCAATCTTGGTAAAGTTGGCAGACCGTCTCCATAACATGCGTACATTGAGCAGTATGCGTCCTGACAAGCAGATGAAGATAGCCTCGGAGACCGATTACTTCTATGCTCCATTGGCTAATCGACTCGGACTATATAACGTGAAGACCGAACTTGAAAATCTGTCATTCCGTTACCGTTGCCCTCGTGAATATGAAAAGCTCGAGAAACTGTTGACAGAACTTCAACAGACGGAAAAGGCGGATGTGGATGCTTTCATCGCCAAAGCACAAGAGATATTGGCAGACAATGGCATAGAGGCACGTATCGAATTGCGAATGCGCTCACAGTATAGTATATGGCGAAAGATGCAGACAAAGGAATGCGACTTCCAGCATGTGGACGGCAAGCACTATATCCGTATCATCTATAAGACCGAAGGATTGCAGGACGAGAAGAGAGTCTGTCTGCATATATACGCAGTTCTCTCCGACTTCTTCAAGGAGCGTCCATGCTCGGTGGTCAACTATATCAATGCGCCCAAGGAAAACGGCTACCAGAGCTTTCATGTGAAATTGCTTAACATGCAAGGCAAGTGGGAAGAAGTACATATCTCTTCGGAACGCATGATACGCAATAATCGCCTTGGCTGTACGGCAGAGCGAACAGAAGATAACGTGAAAGCATGGCTGGAGAAATTCAAGGCGGTGCTTAAAGATATGGCATACCATACCAACGAGATGGACTACATGGATGGTGTGACAGCTTCGTTCTACTACGACAACATCATGGCTTTTACACCCAAAGGCAAATGTATCGTGTTGCCAAAGAATGCTACGGCACTTGACTTTGCCTTTGAAATACATACGGAGTTGGGAATTCATGCGGTGTATGCTCGAATCAACGGAAAGCTATCCTCAGTGAAGACTATTCTGCATCGTGGTGACTGTGTAGAAATTGGAACGGCTGATGATTCCATACCTGAGGCAGACTGGGTTAATCATGTGCTGACATACAAGGCAAAACGCAGTTTGGGTAGTTTCTTTGCGAACCGCCCTGTTATGGAGTATAAGCGTTGCACCTGTTGTCATCCACTGCCAGGCGATGAGGTTATCGGCTTCAAAGATGCCGAAGGACGAGTCACACTTCACAAACGTAATTGCCTTGCTGCCATCAGACAAGCATCCGAACAAGGTGATTCCATAGTGGCGGTAAACTTCGATGAGAACGAGAATTTTCTTTTCCCTGTCCGCATCAGAATCCGAGGCATAGACCGCCATCATCTACTCAACGATGTGGTGAATTGTATCACGGAACAGCAGAACCTTTCCATCTCCAGACTTGTGACAGAAACGAAAGACCGTATTGTGGATACAATGGTGGACTTTGAAGTACATTCTTCGGAAGAATTGCAAAAAGCCATTGACAATATTGGAAAAATCAACAACGTGGACGAAGTGGCAAGAATAGATATAGAATAACATCAAAGAATAGACAACATGAAAGCTACAATATACATGATAGTGACAATGCTTATCTTTTCCATGAGCATTGTCGCTTGCAAAGGCGGCAAAAGTGAACATGATGCCAAAGAAAGTGATTCTGTAATAGCAAACAGCGACTCCAGCCATTTTGTGTTGAAACATTTGGATGTGGACAAACAGAGAATTACTCCATACGTAACATGCTCAGAACAAACCGTTGATTCATTGTTGGCTATTGCCGATACGGTCTATTCCAATACTGAGAATTATAAGTTGGAGGACTTACATTTGGGTACAGAGTTCTATAACAAAGATCTTAATAAGGCTTACAATGATACTATCCCGACTGTCATAGCCTTGATTTCCTCGTATGCAAGTATGGTAAACTCAGGTATGGATGAGGCAGATGCGTCATTCGTATGGCATGAAGTGGCAAAATTACAAATGAAAAACTTCTACGAAACAACTGGAGGCAAATGGATAGTTCCTGATGGTTATGAGAAGTTGTTTCATGTGATTGACGGCATTATGAATGTTTACAGCGGTGGCAACCAATCTGATATGAATTGTGCAGCATGGCATTCTGTTATGCCAACAGACTATCGGTTAATAGAAGCCTACAAGCAGTTGGCTGACTTGTGCAACGATAGGGAAATCGTCAAATTAATTCGTGATGATTATACGTTCACCTTGACAACCTATCGTGAGCATCGTGAGGGAATAGATGAATGGTATTCCGATTTGCCACGTGAACAAGGAGTGTTATTCAACTGGTTACTGGAGGTCAAACTTAATAATATCAGGAGACTTGTCAATGGCTACAAGAAAGGAAAACTGGGAATTTGTGCTGTCAAGAAGAACTTAAAAGAACACATATGTATTGCTGATAATAAAAGCAAGAGACTGACCAAAGAACTTTTGGATAAAACAAGAGACGAATTTTAGAAGTTGCGCCCGACACAAATAAAGGGTATTGAAAGATGAAGAATTGGTGTTTATACATAATAATGATGTTGGCCTTTGTTAGTTGCTCGGAACAGCAGACGATGGAAGATACATTGGCTTCACAAAAGTTGTCGGAAAAGAAAAGTGTTGTCGTTGCTACGCCACAAGACTCTATTGCCTCTTTGCTTCATCAAGCACGATGGGGAGATAGTAAGGCCTATTTGAAACTGGCTGACTGTTATCGTGACGGCTTTGGAGTAAAGAAGGATTTGTTGGGTATGATAACAATGACGGCTATTGCAGAGGAACGTGGTGGTATTCAAACAATGGAAGACTATTTCAAAGATTTGCCTAATGAACATGAATACAAGGCTTTGTTCATGTTGATGGACAAATATAAGTCATATATTCCAGAAAGTGCAGACAGCGTTATACAAGTCCTTCGTGAAAATGACAGTCCAGAAGCCCAAACGCTTCTCGCCTTTGTCATGATGGATCAAGGTGATACTGTCACGGCAAAAAGGCTTATCAGAGAGGCAGCGGATAAAGGTTGCTCTTTGGCTGAAATTTTCCCGATAGTTTCAGATGGGAAATCTGTGGTAAGAGCCGATGCTGCCAAACTTGCCATTTTTGCTGAACAAGTACCGATTCTTTATAACCTTCTTGGCAACCTCTATTACGAATCAGATGGAAATGGTGAGGCTGAGGAACAACTTGCTATAGAATTCTATATGAAAGCAGAAGAACATGCTGTGCTTGGAAGAAAAGGAGCAGCACGAGTACTTAACTATTATAAAAGTAGTGGAAATGTTCAACTGACAGAGGACGATATAAAACGTTTGGAGTTGATAGTAAAACCACAACAAATGGAAACAGAAACAGCAAAATGAAGAGTGTTATAGTTATGAAGAAGATAAAGAATACTATGCCGAAAAATTCAAAAATGCTTGGTATTATTTGTGTGCTGATAATCATTCTATCTGGATGTACAGCAAAAGGTAGTACAGAAAGTTGCAATCAATATGGTGATAGCATTGCGACTATTGACTCTTTGGCATATTTTTGGAAAACGTTAGGTGATGATTCTGCTAAGATAAGTGCTGTCAAAGATAATCATCTGGTATCAGAGTGTATAATAAGAGGACCAGTTGTTGGAGCAAAGCAGTATGATGACGGAGAAATATACATTGTGTGTCGTAATGAACAATTATGTTGGTTCGATGTCAGAAATTTCCCAGATAAATTGGACTTGCTTACTGATGAAGATTTGGAAGATTATGACATATCACAAGAGAGTGCTGATTCAATTATAAACTTATAGTTATATAATGGCATAATAAGCGATGAGGAAAAAGAGTTTTCATGTTGTATTGACGGTAATCGTGATATACCAGTCCTTATTGTCATGTTCGAATTTGAAAATAGGTGTTGGGCTAAAAGGAGCAATAGTTGATGACGAAAAGATGACGCTTGATGGTGATACTTTTGATATAAGGGAAAGGATTGGCGATAGTCTGCTTGTCGTCTGGAACTATACTAATTCAGACGATAGAACTCCCTGTTATCTTTTGAAATATGAGCGTAATGGTTTCTATTATCCTCTAATTGGAGCGTCAGATATTACTTCTATTGACAATACAACTAACTATGTGAGTCTGGATGACAAAGAAATTTACGACATCAAGAACAAAAAGGTGTTGTTCTCACCTCCTTGTAGTGCAACAGGACTATACTATCTTGGCAAATGGAACAACTTACGTCTTTTTGCAAGTTCTGATACTATTTGCTTCTCAGATGGAAAATGTATAGGTCTTCAAGACGATGTGTTTTGCCGCAAGCCAAAGGATGAAGGCAAGGTTACTTTGGTAGCAGGAGCGCAAACAATAGATGTTTCGTTCAGCGACCTATACCATGCGAAAAAGGAAGATAAAGAAAATGACGTGTCTGTTGAGAGGTTGATAAAGGACTACCATATCAAACCAAGGAACAAGTACGAAAGAATGGATGCTGGATTTAGCGTGGATTTGGAGATTCCCAAAGACACAACAGAAGCAGACAAGGCTATTCGAGAATGGATGATGGCTGCTATTAGGGACGATGCGTTTTATCAGTTGGAAAACAATAGGGACATTCCTGTTGGTAAGTGTACTTCGTCAAATGACATGCTGCATTCTTTGGATGAATATAGTGTGTTGTGGGAAAAACTCTGTCGGGCAGAATTTCAAATAGAAGATACGTTGGAGGTAAGGATGACTTGCGATATAAGAGTGAGGAAAGTGGCAGATTGTAATGACTACACTACCTACTATTATAGAGCAAGCCTGTACAATGGTGGACTTCACGATTTACCTCATGAATATTATATCACTTACGACAAGAGAAGAAGTGGAATGTTGGATGTCGGCAATTCTGTAAAACCATCCCAGATGCAGCATTTTCGACATTTGGTTTTGGAAAGTTTGAAAAAGGAATATGATTTCTGCTATGAACGAGAAAGTTCGTGGGAGGATTTTACACATTGTATATTCTCTTTCCATTGTCCTATGGTTGATACAAGCGGAATGGATGAGGTCATGCAGTCATTGTTTGTTCATAATTATTCTTGTGACGAATGGGCTGGAAGGAAAGGGTTCAACGAAAAGCCATTCACGGAGAAAGACTTTCCTTTGACTCACTTTGCTGTATTACCAGAAGGCATTGTCTTGACTTATCATCCATATCAGATAGATTGCTTTGCGGCAGGTGAATATCAAGCGGTCATACCTTTCAAAGAAGCTAACAAGTATTTGGTGTTTGACTATTCCAAGCATGAGGACTTGAAACCAAAGTTGGAAAGATTCATCAAGTGGTAAAAATGACAACATCAAGAATAATATAATAGAAAAAGCTACGTTACAGATAGATAAGAGGTTACATTTGCCTCTATATTATCATAACCCCCAAAAGAATGTGATATGAAGATAAAATATGCAACGATAAGCAAGACTGGAAGAAGGCATAATAATGAGGATGCCTTCAATGTCATTGATATGTCCGACAATAATCGATTTATGGGAATTGTCTGTGATGGTATGGGTGGTCATTCTTTTGGAGAAACCGCCAGTGAAACAGTATGCAATACCATATCTGACTTTTGGAAGAAACATATCGGTACGCCCGATTGTGATTCAAAAGTAAAACTTGCTTGCAAGAAAGCAAGCTGTGCTATTGACAAAAAAGCATATGAACTTCATCATGCAGAGATGGGGACAACAATGGTTATGGCAAGCATAGAGGATGATGTGGCGACAATTGCACACATTGGCGACAGCCGTTGCTATGTGCAAAGACCCGAAGAAGGACTACTCTATCAGTCGAAAGACCATGTCCGCCTTGACTTTGGATGGGAAATCGTTACCAAATGTTTCTTTTCCTATCGCCCAGAAGTAGCTGTGCCAGACATCCAACAAATCAAGCTTCAAGCAGGTGACAGAATATTGCTTTGTTCTGACGGACTGTATAAGAGCATGGCTCCCGACATCTTGCAAGCACGGATGATGGATGACAAACCAATAGAAGATATTCTTGACGTGTTCGATTTTCTTTGTGAGAAACAAGGAGATGATAACTATACGGCTATACTGATAGAATGTGTATAATTTTAGGGAAAAGGATTATTACAACAAATAAAACATAGAAGCTATGGATAAGACTAATTTCAAGGATGCCTATGATATAGGTGAGAATATGGCTGTGCTTAGTGGGAAAGGTAGAAGTTACACCATCATCAATAAAGAAACAGGCAAGGCACGTCAGCTTGTTAGTGAAGACGGAACACTTCTTGTCGCAGACAATGAGATTGATTTTGATGCGACCAATAAGGGGTGTCCTGACTTCAATGGTTGCAAATGGGTTCGATATTGGTTCGGCAGATATGATAATTTCCGAAATGGCGTTTGCGCAATCTGTTGGACAGTATATCCCGATGGACGATACTTTGCTGACGAAGATGGTTTCGGCATGGAAGACAATGACGAAGAAAAGATATATTGCATCATCAACAAGGACTTGGAGATTATAGTTCCATTCCAGCCGATGAATGATGTCAAGGAAATATTGAGGAAATACGAGAATTTATAAGAAAAATGGAAGTAAAGACAGTTTATGGCATTATGGACATTCATATAGGTGCCAGATTTGCAGAGGTATATGGCTCTATATCACGACTGGGGGTAGTTATAATATGGGAGGTAATTAGTGAACCAGAGGTTGAGGAATATTCCGACGGTTCAAAATTCATATCATGGTTGTCGAGAAATACCAAGACAGGAGAAGAAAAGAAAATAGGCATAAATGATCATGCCATTCATTATTCGTCTCATATCTATCCTATTAACCACCCCAAAATCAAAAGATATATTGAGTCGTTAAAATAGCCTGATATAGAATGTTCATGTTCAAATAATGTAATCAAATAAAAATTATGATAGGAAGTATTATAGGGGACATTGTGGGAAGTATATATGAATTCCACAATATAAAGACAAAGGATTTCTCGTTGTTCTCGGATAGGTCTGGCTATACAGATGATAGTATATTGACAATCGCTACAGCAAAATGGATTCTCGAAGGTGCAAGCAAAAGTGACAGCGGTATGTATTATTATAGGTATGGGGCAAACTATCCACATCCTTTGGGAGGATATGGTAGTGGCTTCCAGAAATGGCTATGGCAAGCTGAAAATGGAAATTTTGAACCATATACAAGTTGCGGTAATGGTAGTGCAATGCGTGTCGGACCTGTAGGATGGGCTTTTAATACCATCGAGGATGTCCTTGAATATGCAAAACACTCGGCAGAGAGTACCCATAATCACCCAGAAGGTATTAAGGGCGCACAGGCTACAGCGATTTGTGTTCTTTTAGGCAGGAAAGGGTTTGGCAAAGAAAAGATAAGGAGCGAAATATCTACACGTTTTGGTTATAACCTGAACTTCACCTGTGACGAGATTCGTGATACGTATAAATGGGGAGGAATCTGCCAAGACACTGTACCACAAGCTATCGTAGCATTCCTTGATGGCAACGACTTTGAGGACTGCATACGTAATGCTGTAAGCATTGGTGGTGACAGTGACACTCTTGCCTGTATAACTGGCTCTATTGCCGAGGCTTACTTTGGAGTACCAGAAGAAATGTACAAAGAAGCCTTCAATCGCTTGACTCCGCATTTTAAGAATGTCGTTACAGAGTTTGAGGAAAAATTTGGCAATAAAATTTTGAATAATGGGAATTTGACGAAGAAAGATGTGTAACTGTAAAGTGTGTTTTGAAAGAAGTTAAATTGTATGTTAGAAGAGAATTATAAGGCAACTTCACGCAATGGGCATGAGTTGAAAGATATGTATAATCCTGAGACTAACACTTTGGATATACGTTCAAACGGTGCTTATCCTTCAAACGTATTGAGCAACCTGTGCAGCAACAGTTTTCGTTTCGACGGCATGATATGTGGCAGCATGGAGGGATTTCTTCAATCGTTGAAGAGACAAGACATCAATAAGCAGTGTCAGATATGCAGCATGAAAGGTGGTAATGCCAGAAAGATGAGCGTAACATCGTGGCAAACAGACCAAATAGTATGGTGGAAAGGACAGGCTATTGACAGACAAAGCGATAAATACCAAGATTTGATTCATCGTGCTTATAAAGCCATGTTTGAGCAAAGCGAACGATTCCGTACTGCATTGATGCAGACAAGGGGAATGTTGCTGGCACATTCAACAGGTGAGAACAATCCATACAAGACTATATTGACACCAACGGAACTGTGTGGAATCTTGACTGAGTTACGTGACAACTATGACAAGCGGGATAAGACACAAGAACTTATCGAGAAGTCTGTCACATATGAACATGAAGACTTGGAACAAGAGAAACCAACGAAGAAAAAGATAGTCTATGTTGACATGGGCGGAGTGCTGATGGATTTTCATGCAGGATTGGAACTAATTGGCGATGAGCTTCGCAAGGAGTATGCTGGAAGATATAATGAAGTGCCAAACATCGTTTCTTATTTAACACCGATTAAAGGTGCGGTCGAAGCAATGTCTGCCTTACAGCAAAGTGGCAAGTATGACGTTTATATCCTCTCCACCTCTCCTTGGAGCAATCCAACCACATGGTCAGATAAAGTGGAATGGGTAAACCGATATTTAGATAAGTACTATTGCAAACGTCTCATTCTCTCGCACCACAAGAATTTGCTCAGAGGCGACTATATCATTGACGATAGAGGGAAACATGGAACAAGTGGCTTCAAGGGAGAATGGCTTCGCTTTGGAAGTGAAGAATTTCCTGATTGGGACAGCGTGCTTAAATATCTTCAAGTGAGTCAATGATAGAAATGTTTGTTTATTCCTCTCTATGTTCATAGATAAAGTTAGTAATACAAAAATCATATAAACATGGAGACAAAGAAGATAACGATTAAAAGAGCGATAGTCCTGTTCTGGAAAGGATTGACTGGCATTATTGCTGCTACGGCAGAATGGTTTACGACAATCCTTGGAATGCGTGACGAATCAAGGTATGGGAAATTTATCCGTCGTGTGGTAGGTGGAAGTTTTGCGACACTGATGTTACTGTTGGTTGGAACTGCAATATATGGCTGCATAGACAACATCTGTTACAAGTACAAAATCTATAGCCGCTTTTATCCATCCGATTATAAGTAACTAATCAAAATTAAGCGACATGTTTAGAGAAGTTTATACGCACCCCCTTTCCGATATCCGCCAAAGCTCTGTTGGTGGTATAGAAAAGCATGTCAGAAGTTATAAGTACCGTTGACGGAATATTGTATAACACAGACGAAATACGCTATACGACAGCAGAGAATTATGACGATGAGGGGAAACTGACAGGTGAGACGGCGGAAGCTGAACCTACGATTTGTCAAAAGACAGCAAGTTGTAAGTTGTATGAGGCAGAAGTTGGCTGGTTCGGGTTGATGTCATCAAGTGGAAAGATTATCACTCCTCCAAGATACCGTGATATTACAGCCATTGGATATGACTTATATCTCTGTAAAACAGACGATGTGAGAGGTGAAATATTGAATGGGAAAGGTATAAAAATGAAATTGAACTATGTTAGTGATTCATCCAGAAGATAGAACAACAACTATACTCCAAGTTCTTTACAAAGGACTTGGAGCACAAGTTGTGACAGAAGATTGTTCTAATCGTGAAATCGGGCATCTATTGCATCATACATCTACTACCAATAGAATCCTGTTGCTCGGACATGGGTCAGACAAGGGTCTCTACTATCGTGAAGATGACACAAAGAATGAGTTTGACAAGATAATTGTAGGACACCCACATGCTTTTTATCTACGCAAGCACGGCAGTAACCTTGTCGGGATATGGTGCCACGCTAATTTGTTCGCACAAGCAGAAGGCATACATGGCTTATTTTCTGGCATGATAATCTCTGAGCAATATGAAGCGGATGAGTATGGCATCATAGTAACGCAAGAAGAGATAGCGACATCCAATCGAACGATGTTTCTAAAATTGCGCCAACTGCTTGATGAGAATACGTCATTTCATGAAATACCAGAAAGGATGAAGGCTATGGATGAAGAAAAGACCCCATTGTCTGCATTCAACTATGGGAATTTCTACTATCTCTAAAAATACATTTATGGACATAAGAAATTGCATATTAGCTGTTTGGAATCAGTTAACGAGAAAAGGGGCTTGGCGTAATATTTTCGTCACGCACAATGCTTTTGGTATATTCAGCCAATACAGCCATATATCCCGACGCACGGGTAAGCCAAAGATTTCCTACCCCACAAAGAAAGTTGCATTACATGCAGCAGAAGCGTTGGGTAAGAAACATGGCGTACACTTCTCCGTATATAAGTGTGCATGGTGCAATGGGTGGCATATTGGTAAGAACAAGGAGAACAAAATTGTAAAATCATAAGGGAATACACGAACAACTATAAAGACTAAAATTATGATAACATACAGTAATGGTGGCGTGAAGATGCCCAAAACTTTCAATATTATATGAACAAATTCAACACGTATAAAGTTTGCTTTGTATGCACAGGTAATGCCTGCCGTTCACCATTTGCTGAGAGTGTGACAAAAGCACTTTTGGACAAGGAGGGTATGAAAGAAATTGAAACCTTCTCGCTTGGAACATTGGATTGGGGCAAGAATCCTCGTGATACGGTCATGGTAGAGATGGCACGACGAATGGGCTATAGTCTATTAGGTACCACGACGCACATGACTCATGAGAGCCTGATGGATGCAGACTGTATTATCGTCTTTGAAGGGCATCATCGTAACGCAATCACCAAAGAACTGGATTATAACCATTGGGATAGAGTTGGGCTATTCAATAAGATGGCATTCAATATAGACGAGCCTGTGGAAGATCCTCATTGGCAGTCGGCAGCTGTGTACGAACGTGTTGCACACCACATAGAAGAAGGATGCAAACGTCTCGTTGAACAATGGAAGCGGACATTGGTAAGGGATTAGTTATCGGTGAAAAGATTGACAGGACAACAAAGACTATCCTCCATCCCCTCAACATCAATTGATACATATTCAAATGAGTTGAGGGGATTTTTATTTTCAGTCAGTGATAGATTGAGGTTACTTTCCACTCTCCTTATACATAGAAATACAAAGGTATAACAAAATAAATGGAGGACAGACAGATGGAAACTTCAAAGACTGAAAAAGAATGGTTCCGTCGCATCAACGGACAGCATCCTATGACGACAGACGATAAAGAAGCAAAAACAACAGACGCATCCGTTCAACATGCCCAGAAAACAATGATTAGGAAGCAAGGGCATGGTTTCAATGATGTCGCAGGAATGGACAAATTGAAACAGATGGTGAGAGAAGGATTTGTCAATGTTCTCCAGAATAGAGAACTGGCAGATGTTTACGGCATCCGTCCTCCATCCATACTCTTCTATGGTCCGGCAGGATGTGGCAAGTCGTTCTTTGCAGAGAAAATGGCAGAAGAGGTCGGGATTCACTTCATAAAGGTGGTACCTGATGATTTAGCTTGCACATGGGTACATGGTACACAGCAGAAAATAGGCGAAGTGTTCAAAGATGCCGAGAAAAATGCTCCTACCTTACTCTTCTTTGATGAATTTGATGCTATGGTGCCTCGGCGAACAGGAGATGAAGCCAATCAGCATTATGACAGTGAGGTGAACGAGTTCCTTTGCATGCTCAACAATGCTTCTGACAAAGGCGTTTATGTGCTTGCTGCTACAAATCACCCAGAACGTATTGACAGAGCTGTGCTAAGAACAGGACGCATAGACGAACTTATATATGTGGATATGCCAGATAAGGATGCACGTATGAGCCTGTTCTCATTGGAGTTGTCGAAATTACCGCAAGACGAAACTATAGACACCGAACGGCTTGCCAACCTGACGGAAGGTTATAATTGCAGTGATATTACCTACATCGTTAAATCAGCGGCACGTAAGAAGTTCAATGAAGCCATAAACTGCCGAGACGGAAAACTGCGTCAAATTACGCAAACGCAACTTGAGGAGATTATCGCAAGGCGTAGTCCATCGGTAAACAACCGTGACATACGTGAATATGAGCGTTTACGCAGCGAGTTCTCTCCGAAAGACGAAGGTTGTAAGCACGTCAGCATCGGTTTCAGATAAAATTGTAAAACTTTAAAAACAGACGATTATGAAAGAAAAAATCTTAGAAGCATTTGCCAACCTTGGTTTTAAGTTGGAGGATGCAGATGGCATGGGGTATGTATTTGACTATGAGGGTATACGCTTTATCTATATGTACAATGAGAATGACGAGAATTTCCTGTCCATTGCTCTTCCTGGTTTTCATGACTATGACGAGAACAATGCCGCTCAATACTGTATCTTAGAGGAAAAGATAAACTCAACATTAAAATATGTAAAGGCATATACTTTAGGTGGCGGTATGTGGCTCTTTTATGAGCGTGAACTATTTGGAGGGGAGGATTTTGAAATAATCATACCTCGTATGATTTACCAATTGGAGGCAGGACTGGTATTCGCTCGTAACACATTGCGCGAGATTGAAACTTCATCCGATGATGATACGGAAGGTTGCGAGTCAACAACTGACGAAAGTAATGAATGATAGATGGAGGGCAATATTATGAAGAAAAGAGACTTGGTAAAATCCACGCTTGAAGTCATGGGCTACAAGCCTAAGGTGGATGATGATGGCGACATAGTGTTTTGCTGTCAGATGAAGACTATCTATGTACTTGGAACCCAACAAGAGGAATCCAAATATCTGGTGGTCATGCTTCCTCAGTTTTACGATATGAATGAGGGAGAAGAAATCAAGACGCTCACCGTGTGCAACAAACTGACACGAGATGTAACCTTGGCAAAGGTCTTTATAGACAAGACGTTGAAAAGTGTAACAGCCAGTTGCGAGTTCTATTATTGTGATGAGGAGTGTCTCTATTCACAGTTTGAACATTCATTAGACATCATCGCTCAAATACGTTCTGTTTTTTACAAAGCAATGAGAGAGATTGAAGAATAACAATAACACAAAAACAACTATATATTATACAAAATGGAGAATAAACCAACCAATCAGAAGACTCAGGTCTTCAATGTGATAATCCTCGACCGCAGCGGTTCGATGGAATGTATTCGCAAGGCTGCCGTTGATGGTTTCAACGAGACTCTAGCAGGAATCAAGAAGGCGCAAGAGAAATTTGCCGATACCCAAGAGCATTTCGTGTCATTGGTAACATTCTGTAGTTGCGAGATGCGAAAGGTGTTTGACAGAGTACCTGTTGCCAAAGCGCATTCCTTGACAATGGAGGATTATACTCCTTGCTGCTGCACTCCACTTTATGATGCCATGGGATTCACAATCACAGCCATGCGCAATCATGTCAAAGATATGGATGATGTAACCGTTGTTGTAACCATCATCACAGATGGTATGGAAAACGCCTCCAAGGAGTACGATGGAGGAAGTATCAAATCTCTTGTAGAAAAGCTCCGCACAGAGGGATGGACATTCACATACATGGGTGCCAATCAGGATTCTGTAGAAGTAGCCTCGTCAATGTCTATCCGCAATGCTCGTAATTTTGATTATAGTTCAGAAGGAACACGTGCTTCCATGCGCAAAGACACCACGACCCGTATGAATTTCTTTTCTCGTCTTTCTCAAATGAAACATGAGGCAGCTTTTTGTGCAGAACCTATGTCAAAGGAAGAACGTCTTGGTTGCTATGGCAGATTGGCAGATGAAGCCTTTGATGAGGAGGAAAATAAGTAGAAGCTTAAAATAAGGGGTATATGAAAAGAGCAATTATTTTATTTTGGAAAGGGCTGACAGGTATTATTTCTGCAACAGCAGAATGGTTCACCGTGATACTTGGAATGAAGGATGAATCTAAGTATGGCAAGTTTATTCGACGTGTTGTTGGAGGCTGTTTTGCGTTCATCATGTTTGTGTTTGCATGTGCTGGAGGTAATGCGCTATACGAGTTTGTTTACAAGAAAGTGAATGCTGCGAAATATTTGGATGACTCCTACTATGACTCGCAGTACCTGTCAAGAAATGCCACTTACTATAGCCGTACCTATGAAACGGATGGGTATGTTGAAACTCGTGATGGCAAGAAGACTGTCAAGGGCATACATTGGATTTCAAAACCATTGGGGGACGACTCGCTTGTCTGTTATAGTAACGGCGATGCTCGTGGTTACTTCAATATGCTGACGGGTGAAATAGCTATCAAGCCTCAGTACAAGCACGCATGGGTGTTTTCGGATGGCTTGGCTTCCGTAGATGACAACGGTAAGATAAAATTCATCGATGCCAAAGGAAATGTCGTTATTGATTTGAACATTCCATATATCACTGGTGCGGAAGGATATGTATTCCACAATGGGCATTGCGTAATACATAACAACAAACGTGACAAATTTGGTTTGATAGACAAAAAAGGAAATTGGATGTTGAAAGCGGAATATGATGCTATTTCGCCCAAAGATTCTTTCTTTGTAGTAAGTAAAGGAGGTATGCAGAGTGTTCTTACAGAAAATCTGAAACCAATATTGCCTTTCATGGAAGCAGACCTATGGATCTCTGGTAATAGCATTACAGCAACAATGAAAGACCATACTCTTCGCAAATACAATTTGCAAGGTGAGTTGATTGACGATTTCTTGATTAGTAATGTTGACAGATTATTGTATGACACCGATGAAATACGATATACTACGGCAAAGAACTATGATGATGAGGGTAATTTAACAGGTGAAACGGCAGAAGCAGAACCAACACCTTATCAAAAGACTGCAAATTGCAAAAAATATGAAGCAGAACTTGGTTGGTATGGATTGATGTCACCAAGTGGAAAAGTCATTACTCCTCCAAGATATTGCGATATTACAGCCATTGGCTACGACTTGTATTTATGTAAAACTGATGATATTAGAGGTGAAGTACTAAATGGAAAAGGTGTAAGAATTAGATAAGCCTTTTCTTTGGTTCATGGAGAACAACTGGTTGCCATAAGACTTCTCCATGAATTGTAAAAGGATGGTAGGATTAAAACTCTTGCCATCCTTTTTTATGTTCATACCAAAATGGAACAAGCGGTGCATATAGCTATGATGGAACCATACAACATATCGGCAGATTGGAACATGGGGAGCCCGACTTCGGAGAGGCTACCAACCCGGCAGGGCAA
>OKUI01000125.1_pt1 | contig 32707 bp, 29 predicted proteins | sample 1606531 | NCBI WGS metagenome assembly OKUI01 (sample SAMEA3882506, study PRJEB24775) | human gut metagenome | biome: human-associated habitat; feature: intestine environment; material: feces | place: Netherlands | collected 2009/2010
GAAAGCTGTCACAAATGAACCATATCCATAGAAGTCAATAGCAATGTCATAAGTCTTTTCAAAAACGTTCGTCACACAATTCGAAATAAAATCATAATATGCAATAAATGAGTTAACCGATAATTTTTTCAATACCTTTGCCGGAAAAGCATACATTGAAACCAGTGATTTTGCAAAAGAACTATTAAAAGTCAACTGAACAATATTAACATTCTTTTTTAGACGGTAAGCATATTCATTGTCCGAATCAAGCAATACAAGTGTTATATTGTAAAGTTCTTCGGGAAGTGCATTAATTAATTCTATCAAAGCCACTTCAGATCCGCCGCCACCTAGTGACTTTGCCATTATTAGTAATTCTTTCATCAGTTTTCCCCACCAAACAAATCGTCTACCAGTTTTTCAAGTTTCTCATTAAACTTGGCATTATTACTACTCATACCATGTCCCATGTCGGCAACAATCTGATCATAGTTCGTTATGATATCTCCCAGTGTATTAATGTCCTCCACTGGAATAATCGTTCCCATTCTCTGAGCCACATTCCTTGCAAACTCAACCTGGTGATTATTTACATGCTCGTTGAACTGGTGCTGACGCGGCACAACAATAGGAGTCTTACCTATTTGTAGTGGCATGATAAAACTTGCCGGACCACCGTGAGTGATTACAATACGGGCGTCGGCCACATTTTTCACCATCTGCTGATATGGAATCAACTTACTCCACTGACAGTATTTCGGCTCGTATGTACTAAATCCAGTCTGGATAATTACATCTTCGTTTATAATGCCGTCTTTCTTTAATTCATCTATTTTCTGAATCAGCCGATTAAATGGCTGCTCATGTGTTCCTACCGTCACAAAAATCATTTTCTCGTCATCTCCTTAGAATATGCTTCCAAGGTTAACCGCCTTTGGATAAACCTTTTTCTGCTCTTCCCACTGCACAACAAACTTGTCCACAATGGGGTAAACCATCTTTCCTGTCATTGTCGGTTTATCAATTCGATCAAAAACCTCGATGTAAACCAACTTTGCGCCCATCATTTTACCAATATAAAAAAACGGGACCGCAACTGCTGCACCGCAGGAAATAATCAAGTCTGGCTTTTCCTTATGTAACACATTCCATGCAATCTTGGTATTCTTAATAAGAGCCTTTAGACTCCGGTTTGTCGGATAATAACAAGGATACATTTTTTCACCTTCGAGCCGGCTTCTTGCATCCTCCTTATCAAAAGTGACCCAGAAATGATCTTTGTCCTTCCAAAATGGCTTTAACATATATAAATGTGTCAGGTGTCCTCCTGACGAACCAACTAAACATACTTTCATGTCCTCTGATCTCCTTCATCCCAAGATTTTTTATGTACACATCCGTATGGATAGGATTTCCCAATGTGATGGTTTTCTATATTGCCCCATCACTTTGCATAATACTTACAACAGTCTTAAAAATAATCCTCAAATCATTCTTAACACTCCACTCCCTAATATACTGGGTATCCAGCTTCACCACTTCCTCAAAGTCCGTGATATTGCTTCTGCCACTCACCTGCCACAACCCGGTCAGTCCCGGTCTGAATGACATTCTGGCTCTGTGATGTGGTTCATACTTCTCCCACTCATCGAGTGTTGGTGGTCTTGTGCCCACAAGGCTCATCCTCTGCCTTTCTTTCTGTACATTCTTTCCAAATTCTCCTTGTGGTATCTTTTATTTCCCTCTATACCTACTACGGGGGAGGTACCTTTGTCCTCCCCCGAATTATTTTAGCCTGTTTTGTTTTATTCGGTTATTTGTATCTTTTTCTGTATCTAATCAGGATTTTTCAGTAATTTATTTTCACTCATTTTTAATTCTTTGTCAATGAATATTAGGTTTTCTTTATAATTTTTGACACATTCGCTAATCACTATGGTATTACAGCACCAATATTATACATTATTATATATCATACTGCTTATTTTTCCTCAAACAGCCTCTGCTTCCTCTCTATCATCTCATCAATCCTTGCGATATACTGCCCTACATCCTTGACATTCTCGCATCTGTCGATGCGGTGTGTGCCATCCGGATTCGGTACCGGCCAGACACGCTTGGTGCTCGCTCCCGCTCCGCAGGCCACAATCGTTTGCTTTTCCTCCATGATTAGTATGTTATATACGCCGGCCTTGCCCTTTGCCGCATAGCCTACGTTTTCCATGTTACCTGCCATGCCCTTCTGTCTGTAGAGGTAGTATGGCTCAAGCCCCATCTGCTTACAGTAGGCTGCGCAGAGATCCATATGCTCCTGGGTGTTGACCATCTGCATATCGCTGTAGCGGTCCTTGAAGATGGTGAGTCTTGCAGCTCGCTTTACTGCGAGTGAATGGATGGTGACGTTGTCAGGTGCCATCTCCTTCACCAGCTCCATTGTGTGCCTTACATCATCGAGTGTCTCCTCGGGAAGTCCCATGATGAGGTCCATGTTTATGTTGTCAAAGCCCAGCTCACGCGCGAGCTTGAAGCTATTTATCGTATCGTCTACCGTGTGGTGTCTTCCTATTATATCGAGAGTCTGCTGCTTCATGGTCTGCGGATTTACTGATATACGGCTGATGCCGTTTTTCTTCAGTGCCATAAGCTTTTCTCTCGTGATGGAGTCCGGTCTGCCTGCCTCCACGGTAAATTCCAGGCAGTCCTTTAAATCAAAGCTGCATTTGATTTTTCTGATAAGCCTGTCAAGCTGCGCAGGGCTTAGTGTGGTCGGTGTGCCGCCTCCTATGTAGATGGAGTTTAGCTTCTTGTGGTAGAATTTCTGTGCCGTGTAGTCTATCTCCTTCTCGAGTGCGTCGAGGTAATCGTCCACGCGGTTTTTCCACACACCCAGCGGGTATGAGGTAAACGAGCAGTATGCGCAGGTGCTCGGGCAGAAAGGTATGCCTATGTACAGGCTGTAGCCGTTGTCATAGTCCACCCTATCGAGCAGTGCCTTCTCACGCTTTGCTATGCCTATTGAGAGGTCGATTTTCTCATCGCTTGCGAGGTAGGTTTCCTTCAGATAGTCGTAGGTTTCCTTATCGCTCATGCCGTCCTCTATGCATTTCATGGCTATCTTGGTCGGTCTGATGCCTGAGAGTGTGCCCCACGGAAGACTCTTTCCTGTGCCCTTTTCTATCATGGAATACAGGGCGAGCTTAAGGCGGTTTTTAGTTTCCTTGCGGTCTGCACTGTCTACGGATATTTTTGTGCAGATTCTTTTTCCGACTCTATTCAGCGTCCACTCCACTGCAATTTCATCGTCCACATAGTCTATCTTAAATACCTGTGAGGCATTCGCAAATTCCTTTACGCCATCATCTGTCATCTCGTGGTGTGTGCAGGCCAGGTTTTTCCCCTCCACCTCATCAGGTGAGCAGCTATAGTACATCTGCACATCCTCCTGAGGGAAGAACTCCTTGAGTAGTGAGTGCACATCATATTCAAAATCCGGTTTATTAAATACTACTACTATCATAAGTAAGGGTTATACATCCTCTCGTTTTCTATGGTTGTTGTGTCGTTGTGGCCCGGGTACACCTCTGTATGCTCAGGCAGTGTCATGATTTTTTCCTTCACTGTGCGCACGAGGTCTGACATGCTGCCGCCCTTGAAATCCGTACGTCCGATCGAGCCGCAAAACAGCGAATCACCAGTAAAGATCACGTCCTCATACGGGAAATAATAGCAGCAGCCGCCCGGTGTATGCCCCGGTGTGTGAAGCACTACTATATGAAAGCCCGCAATATCAATTTCCTGCTTATCCTTCAAAAATACATCTGCATAAAATGTTTTTGACTGACCCATCATATAGCTGACATTGAGCTGCGGGTCATCGAGTGTGGCTTTGTCTGCCTCATGGATATATATCTTGACGCCGTAGCGGTCTGCGAGCGGCTTTGCATCCGTGGCATGGTCAAAGTGTCCATGTGTAAGCAGTATTGCTACTGGCTTTGCGCCTGACTCATCCACCTTTTTGGCGAGCTGATCCGCACACGCGCCCGGGTCTATTATTATCATTTCCTTTGTCTTTATATTGGTGACAAAGTAGCAGTTGGTCTGCACCGGTCCCACTACGAAGTGGTCTATCTTCATATTTACCATATGAGTGTACTCCTTGTCTGTTATATGTTATGCTTCACGCAAGAACCACCGGGATTTAGCCGGTGGTCCTCTCTACGTCTATTACACTTTCTATCTGTCTGAGCTTCTCCACGAGAACCTTTATCTGGTCCCTGCCTCTGATATTGAAAAATACCTCGATTGTAGCGATGCCCTGCTTGCTGGTCTTGGACTGGATACCACTGATATTGATTTCCTTCTCGGTAAATATCTTTGTGATATCTACGAGCAGTCCCGGCCTGTCATGACAGAATATCTTTAGGTCTGCCTGATACTCGGCACCGTTGTCCATGAGGGCTGTATCCTGCCACTCTGCTTCTATGAGTCTGTCCTTTTCTATCTTGGACAGATTGATAATATTCACACAGTCTGTCCTGTGGATGGAGATGCCTCGGCCTCTTGTGACAAAACCCACGATTTCATCTCCCGGAACAGGATTGCAACACTTCGAGAAGTGCACAGCCACATCATAGAGTCCGTGTACCACAATGCCGCTCTTTGACTTGTGCTCGGGCTGTGTGCCTGCTGCCGCCTGCTGCTTTTCTGCAATGCTGCCAAGCACATCTGCATCTGTCACCGGCACCACATGATCCTTCTTGTACTCGTCGTACATCCTGTTGACTATCTGGCTCTCCTTGAGTCCGCCGTGACCGACGGTTGCAAGGCATGAGTTCCAGTCGTGGAAGCCGTATTTGCGGCGTATTTTCTCCTGATACTCAGGCTTGTTTATCTCAGCAAAGTTGATGCCCTTTGCCTTGGCATAGGCTGCTATCAGATCCTTGCCGTGCTGTATATTCTCCTCCTTGAGCTCACTTCTGAACCACTGGTTGATCTTGTTCTTGGCCTGTGTGCTCTTTACGACCTTGAGCCAGTCACGGCTTGGTCCCTTGGAGTTCTGTGAGGTGATTATCTCTATCTGGTCACCGTTTTTGATGACATAGTCTATCGGCACCAGCTTGCCGTTTACTTTGGCACCGACCATCTTGTTGCCGACCGCAGAGTGTATGCTGTAGGCAAAGTCTATAGGTGTGGAGCCCTTTGGCAGGTTCTTTACATCGCCGGACGGTGTGAATGCAAATACATTGTCGGAGAATAAATTTAAATCACTCTTTAATAAAGTCATAAACTCCTTATTATCCGACATGTCCTGCTGCCACTCGAGTATCTGGCGCAGCCAGCTGAGCTTCTCCTCCTCTGTGACAGTGGTGGTAGTGGCATTGCCGTTGTTTGCTTCCTTGTACTTCCAGTGCGCTGCGATACCGTACTCAGCTGTACGATGCATCTCATAGGTACGTATCTGTATCTCAAACGGCTGTCCGCTCGGGCCTATGAGTGTCGTGTGAAGCGACTGGTACATGTTCTGCTTCGGCATGGCAATATAGTCCTTGAAACGGCCCGGTATAGGCTTATACTTCTCATGTATGATACCTAGCACTGCGTAGCAGTCCGGTATGGTATCCACCAGAATCCTGATGGCAAAGAGGTCATATATCTGGTCTATAGTCTTGTCCTGATTGACCATCTTCTTATATATACTGAAGAAATGCTTTGCCCTGCCGTATATCTCTGCCTTGATACCGGCATCCGAAACATACTTCTTGACATCGTTTACCAGGCCCTGGATATAGGTGTCGCGCTCTGTCTTTCTGAGTGCTACCTTCTCTACCAGATCGTAATATGCATCCGGATAGAGGTACTTCATACAAAGATCCTCGAGCTCTATCTTTATCTTGCTGATACCAAGTCGCTGCGCGATAGGACAGTAGATATCCTGTGTCTCTCTGGCGATACGCTGCTGTGCCTCCTTGGACTGGTACTTGAGCGTACGCATATTGTGCAGTCTGTCTGCCAGCTTTATGAGGATGACCCTGATATCCTTTGCCATGGCGAGAAACATCTTACGCAGATTCTCAGCCTGCATCTCAAGCCTGTCCGCATTCTTATCCTTCGGATCCTTGGTGCTGTCTGTCAGATGCAGGTGCTTTAACTTCGTGACACCATCCACCAGATGTGCGACATCGTCTCCAAACTCCGCACGCATCTCATCCATGGTCATGATGGTGTCCTCCAGCACATCATGGAGCAGTCCTGCTGCAATTGTTTCCTTATCCAGCTCGAGCTCGGCGAGTACTATGGCAACACACAGCGGATGTATGATATAAGGCTCTCCTGACTTACGTGCCTGACCCTTATGGGCATCATAAGCTACCCTGTAGGCTTTGTCCACAAGGCTCGTGTCATCCGACGGATGATACTTTTTGATTTCCTTTTTCAGCTCATCATAAAGCTCCTCTGGGCTCGTAAAATCTTTTGTTCCCCTTATGCCGCTTGTGTCTGAGCGAAATTTGTCCGCTATTTTTTCTAATTCTTCTGTTGAGTAATCTGCCAATAGTCTCACCTCGATTGTAGTGTATCTTTAGTAGCCATTATATTTTATTTCTTTAAAAATTGCAATCTTATGTTGTTAGCCGATAACCATCTTTACTCCGCCATACATGCCGGCTGAGTTGCCGAGTGTGGCAAGCTTGATCTCTGTCTCGCGGCTTGCATGGAAAGCATACTCTTTATAGTACTTTGCTGCTGTATCGATGATGATGCTGCCTGCCTTTGAGAGGCCTCCGCCTACAACAAATACCTCAGGGTCCATAACGCATGCTACTGCTGCCATTGCCTTGCCGAGAAGCTTCATAGACTGCTCTACTGCCGCAATGCCCGCTGCATCTCCTGCCTTTGCCGCATCGCATACATCCTTGGCTGTGAAGCCTGCATTTAAATCAAGCTTTGTTGCCACATCCCTGTGTGCTGCAATGTATCTCTCTGCCACTCTTACGAGACCGTTTGCTGATGCATACTGCTCTAAGCAGCCCTTCTTGCCGCAGCCGCAGCACTCTGACTCATCATCTACCATAGGCATATGTCCTATCTCTCCGCCTGCTCCGTTTACTCCGGCTACGATTTTGCCCTCGCGGATGATTCCTCCGCCTACACCTGTGCCGAGTGTGATCATGACTACATCCTGATGACCCTTTCCGCCACCCTGCCACATCTCACCGAGTGCAGCTACGTTGGCATCATTTCCGGCCTTTACCTTGATGCCGCCGCACAGCACTGAGAGTGACTGTGCCACGTTGAACACGCCCCAGCCGAGGTTGACACATCTTAATACTGTTCCGTCATCCTTTACAGGTCCCGGCACTCCCATGCCTACGCCCTCGATGTCACCCATCTCTATGCCATGCTTCTCGTTATTCTCCTTGATGGATGCTGCGATATCAGGCAGGATGAGCTCGCCGGAATTCTCTGTGCGTGTAGGAATCTCCCATGTATCGACAAGCTTTCCTGTTGTCTCGAAAAAGCCCATCTTTACAGTTGTTCCACCTATATCTACTCCATATGCATATTTCTTCATTTTTTCGTCCTCCAAATCGTTAAACTATGTTTATATTTTATTGCCTAATTGCATATTTTTCAATGTTTTTCAATGTTTTTCATTGTTTTTTATGTTTTTTCTATATATAGAAGCGTTTATATCATCATCCATATGCCCGCTATTTGTAAATCCAAGCTTTTTGGCAAGGCGCACCGATGCCGTATTTTTCTCATCTATCCGGCAGTAAAGCTCTTCAAAGTCTGTGTTTTCGCTCGCGTAGTCTATGATGAAGCGGCACACCTCCGTGGCATAGCCTTGGTTCCATAATTCCGGCGCTATCATATAGCCCATTTCATTATGCTCAAGCCCTGCCCTGCCTATCAGCTTCCCTGTTTCCTTGGAAAATACAAGCCACATACCATACTCGTAAAAGCCATACATGTTCTCTATATATGCTTTCTGGTATTCAATCTCTGTCTCGTAGTCGTAAAGTGGCTCCACAAAGTCTGTCATGCCTGGCTTGTCATAGAGCTCATAGAGCGCAGGAAGGTCTGACAGGGACAGCTCACGTATCAGACACCTGTCTGTCTCGCCGATGTCCCACGGGATGTGATTATACCGCCTGCGCACCCGCTCCAGATACTCAATATCAATCTCTGCAAGGCTCTCGACTGCATAGCGCGTGCCGCACTGCGGTTCTCCTACTGATGCTATGCCGAGTGAGTCAGCTATGTGCTTCTGCTGCCTGTTTGATACTATCCAGATGTAGTTGGCGGGAGCTTTCGGTATTCTTAGATTTCCCGTATTAGCTTTCGCGGTGTTATCTGCAGATTCTTGTATCGTTGTTTTTTGGAAGTCATTAATTGATTCATCAGCCGGTAGCGCAACATACAGTTTTTCTTGCAGCTCTTCTGACATAGATACCTTGCCTACCACATTTCTCCACTGTGGCTTGAAGCTATCTCCATGATAGTAAAAAGAGGCAAGTTTTGCGCTTGCCTCATCAATAATTATTATCATTAAACTGTCTCCGGCTCCGGATAGTCCACTCCGAAGGTCTCAACTGTAACTGTCTTCATGACCTGAGCCTCAAGTGGTTTGTCCATGTAGTCTGTGCGCACCTCTGCGATCTTGTTTACCACATCCATGCCCTCGATTACCTTACCGAATGCCGCATACTCACCGTCGAGATGTGGTGCATCCTGATGCATGATGAAGAACTGACTGCCTGCTGAATCAGGTATCATGGTACGTGCCATTGAAAGTACACCGGCTGTGTGCTTTAAATCATTTTTGAAGCCGTTGTGTGTGAACTCTCCCTTGATTTCATAACCAGGACCGCCTGTGCCGTTTCCGTCCGGATCTCCGCCCTGGAGCATGAAGCCCTTGATTACACGGTGGAAGCATACTCCGTCATAGAAGTTGTGATTAATTAAGCTGATAAAGTTGTTTACTGTGTTTGGTGCGATTTCCGGATAAAGCTCCGCATTGATTACATCGCCGTTTTCCATTGTGATTGTTACGATTGGATTCTGTGCCATTATTTTTCTCTCTTTCTTTTATAATATTATGAGGCTTGGAGAATATCCATTCCCCGTAATTATTAAATATCGAATTAATTTCTACCCGATTGATTTTACTTACTCAGAGCCTCTACCACCTTCGGAAACTCCATGAAGTGCGATGCCTTCACCAGTATGGTGTCACCCTCCTTCACATATGAAAGGAGCTCCTGTGTCATGGTTTCCCTATCCTCGAAATAGTGGATGTCTACATCGGATGATTTCTCCGCTGCTCCGGCTGCATATTCCTTTGCAAGCTCTCCTGCGGCAAAAAGTGTATGGATATGATTCTCTCCAACTGCTTCGCCTACCTCATGGTGCAGCTTTTTCTCATCGCTTCCAAGCTCGCCCATGTCACCAAGCACTGCTATTGTCCTGCCCTTTGCATGTGAAAGCACCTCGATAGAGGATTTCATGGATACAGGATTTGCATTATAGCAGTCATCTATCACTGTCATGCCGTGTGTTTTGATGAAATTGGTACGACCTGCGATTGTCTCTGCTTTCTCGATTCCTGACTTTATCTCAGCTATTGTGAGGCCAAGCTGCAATCCGACAGCCGTTGCCGCCATGGCATTGTATACATTGTGCTCACCCGGGATGTGGATTTGTGCATCAAACTCACCCTCCGGAGTGACAAAATGAGCCTTCATGCCGTCAAAGCCCATGTTTTCAATATTTGTGGTATATACTGATTTATGAACGTCTGAAGCTGATTCCTTGCCATAGTATATGGCAGGCTTTCCATTTACCGTCTGCACTGTGGCCAGCTTGTCGTCATCTGCATTCAGCACTGCGACCGCATCCGGCATCATATGCTCAAAGCACTCTGTCTTTGCTTTAAGCACACCATCCCTGTCGCCTAAAAACTCCAGATGGCAGTAGCCGATATTGGTGATGACCATGACATCCGGGCAAGACATAGTAGAAAGTCTGTGCATCTCGCCAAAATCAGATATGCCCATCTCGAGCACCGCTACCTGATGGCTTTCCCTGATTCCGAAAATGGTGAGTGGCAGGCCTATCTCATTGTTGAAATTGCCTGCGGTCTTATGGACGCTGTATTTCTGCTCAAGAACTGACGATATCATCTCCTTGGTGCTGGTCTTGCCGACACTTCCGGTGATACCCACCACCTTGATATCAAGGCTTTTTCTGTAAAATGCCGCGAGCTTTTTCATGGCATCGGTGGTTGATCCAACAAGCACATATGGACCTGCCGGATCCTTAAGCTCATGCTCAGAGAGCACAATTGCCGCCCCCTGCTCAAACACAGTCGGAATGAATTTGTGTCCGTCCACCCTTTCTCCCTTTATCGGGATAAAAAGATAGCCCTCCTTCACCTGTCTGCTGTCTATGACTGCGCCGGTGATTGTCGTATCAAGCAGTGTCTCATCGCCTATGTATGTGCCATCGCAAGCCTTTGCGATATTTGCAAATGTAAGATTCTTCATGTACTTATCCGACATGCTACACCTCATATTTTTTCAAAGATATGTCAATCAGATGCTCACAGAGCTGATTAAAGCTCATACCGATAACCGCTGCCTCCTGTGGCAGAAGACTGGTCGGAGTCATGCCCGGCAGTGTGTTTGCCTCGAGGCAGAACATCTCATTTTTGTCATTGAGCAAAAAGTCTGAGCGTGAATATGTGTCAAGCCCGATAACGCGCGCAACCTCCTCGGCATAGTGCTGCATATCCTTTGTCACCTGCTCAGGAAGCTCGGCCGGACATGTCTCTACTGTACTGCCCGCCTTGTATTTATTCTTATAATCGTAGAAGCCCTCCTTCGGTGCGATCTCTATAATAGGAAGAGCCTTGCCCTCGATAACGCCGACAGAGAACTCCCTGCCCTGTACAAATTCCTCGATAACCAGCTCATTTTCCCACTTGAAGGCATCGTCAAGTGCCGCCTTGAACTCTGCCGCATCCCTAACGATAGTGACACCGATGCTTGAACCGCCGCAGCATGGCTTTACCACGCATGGAAGTGTCAGGTCAAGCTTTGTGATATCGTCCTGTCTGGTCGCTCTTGTCATGGAAATACCCTTTGGAGTAGGGATACCGTTTGCAAGGAAGAACTGCTTTGATGTCTCCTTGTTCATGGCGATTGCTGAGCTTAAATAATCGCTGCCTGTATATTTGACACCGAAGAGGTCAAATGCTGCCTGTATCTTTCCGTTTTCTCCGTTTTCTCCGTGGAGAGCCATGAAAACAATGTCCGCCATCTGACACATTTTGATGACATTTGGTCCGAAGAAGCAAGGTGACTGGTCCTTTCTGGAAGCCTTTACCTTTGCGAGGTCAGGTGCCTCTGTCGGAATATCGCTGACCTGCACGCTTATCTCGTCCGCGCGGTCAAATATACCTGTCAGGTCCTCCTCCCTGTCACTATATCCCATAAATACATCCAATAATATAACTTTGTGGCCGTTCTCTTTGAGTGCCTTAGCTACCATGCTTCCTGTCTTGAAGGAAACATCTCTCTCTGTGCTAAGCCCTCCGGCAAGTACTACGATGTTCATTTTTGTCCTCTTTTCTTTGATTGAATTATCATGCTTTGGCTTAATTAAACACAATGCAATGCTTCTTTTTTAAAGCTATGAGTAATCAACATAATTTTTCCAAAATTATAACACCATTTGTGCAAAAAAGAAAGACCGGTTGCCCGGTCAAAAAAGAAATTCTCATCTTATTTTAAACTGTGTTAACTTCCAGCAGCTGTATCATTCTCATAAATACCATCCGCCCGTGCAAATCATCCTGTGAAAGTGATTCTCCGTACTTCAATACTAATAATCGGCACTGATAAAAATTCAGCTCAGGATTGCCAAAAAGCAAAATCCGCAAGGCTGCATTTTCCAGGTAATTGTGTATATTTCCCACCTCAATAAATATATCTACGATATCATCGAGGTTAATAAGTCCTTTCTGTTCATAGTACATTGTTCTCAAATATTTGTTTCCCTCCATCAACTATATTTTTCATAGAACTTCTTTTTCTTTTGAAATTTTTTCGTTTTTTACGAAATTTTTCTCTTTGTTTTTGTTGGTGGGTTAATTTTTCCATATAATATATCAATATTCTAGGCGCGTTACGTGCTGGTATTTTGAATATTTCTATTAGAATTTTTAATATTGATAGGTGATTAGCAGTTTTCGACAAAATACGACATGGTGTTGAGTTTATTTTTGCTGGTTTTTGTTTAATATTGCTCTTTTTAGCTCAGAATTTTTGTAATGATAAATTTGTACTATATTTTGAGGTTTTTGTTCTAATTATTTCATTTTTTTTAAATTTAATCCAAAATTTATTTAAAAATAATTTTGACATGATTAGAAATGAATGTTAAAATATAGATAACAAAAAGGTGCTACCTATAACAACGGTTCGCCTGATCATTTACTTAGTTAAAATAACCGTTCAGTTTCCAGGCTGGGGCGGTTATTTTTTTGTGGTCTTACTGCCATTGGAACCAATCGCATATCCAAGACCAAATGAGGTTAAACAGAGACTGAGCACTGCAATCAAGGTATCGACTGTAAGCATAAGCGAAGTCCTCCTTCCATCAGATTTCTCGAATGAGAGCATATCTATGTAAACGGAGCTATAGACTCCCCGCAAAAAGCGAACCGCCATCTACACGTCTACGTGTGGTAGCACCTATAATAATTATATCGAATATTTGTTCTATTTTCAAGATAATTTACTATAAATTTTATATAAATGGTTAATATAAAAAACCAGCAGCCAACGGCTGCCGGTTTTCGATGAAAAAAAGGTTAAATTATGATGAAAAATAAGAGTCTAACATTCCGGTTCGATAAGTCCGTATGTATTTCCTTTTCTCTTGTAGACTACATTTACTTCGTCATTCTCTGCATTTCTGAATACGAAGAAATCGTGTCCTGAGAGCTCCATCTGGATGCATGCATCCTCAGGATACATAGGTTTCATACCAAATCTCTTGGTACGGACAATCTTGATTTCCTCGTCCTCTGCATCGTCTGCCTCCACGAAATCATCCTGGAATATCGCCGGTGCATACTTCTTTGCGGAAATCTTGGTTCTGTATTTGCGAAGCTGTCTCTCGATTACTTCCTCTACCAGGTCAATTGATACGTACATATCGCTGCTGACCTGCTCTGAACGGATAACATGTCCCTTTGCCGGGATAGTAACCTCGATTTTCTGTCTATCCTTTTCTACGCTGAGTGTAACGTATACGTCTGTGTCCGGTTTAAAAAACTTCTCCAGCTTTGACAGCTTCTCCTCTACTGCCTGCTTAAGCCCCTCTGTTAATTCGATGTTTTTTCCTGAAATTGTTATTCTCATGATGTCCAACCCCTTTATCGTTTATTTGATACGTTGTCTGTATCATGTAAATATTATACCATAAATTTCGTTTTCATCAATCATTTTTATGCAATTTATATAAATAATCAAGGGTTTATTTACGGTTTTTCGCGAAATCGCTTGATTTCGCTATGATTAGGGATTTCATCAGAATAAAAAACATCAAGTCGAGTGATTTTTTATACACTATCGCAACATTTCTCAACTACAACAGCACATCTAAGCTATCACAACGTTTCTAAGCTACCACAGCGCATCTAACCTATACCAGTGCCTCAAGCTGAGAGGAAAGCTCCTCCCACGCCTCCATATCAATAAGGATTTCTTCCTCGAGAGCGTCTATCTCGTTTTGGATTTCCGTGAGCTTTGAGTAGCTTGACTGATACTCCGGCTTCATGAGCTCGGCCTTGAGCTCATCGAGCTTTGCTTCCTTGACCGCCAGATCCTCCTCAGCCTTTTTGACCTTTTTCTGTATCTTTGAGCGCTCCTTGCCCGGGTTGTAATATGCTTTGCCGGTTGATGAGACAGCCATGCCGCCTGCCTGGGCTGTGCTATTTGCATTGGTGCTTTCGCCCACATTACCTGCTGCAGCGGTTTGTGACGTGCTCCGGTTTGCATCACTACCTGTCTGACTGCTGCCGTTCTGGCTTATCGCACCGCCAAATATCGCATTGCCTCTGTATACATTTTTGCTCTCCTCTGCCTCACGGTCGAGCTTTTCCTGATACTGCTCATAGCCAAACTGATAGAGATTGGTCGTGCCATCCTCGAACACAAGCAGCTGTGTGGCTACCTTTTTCACAAAATATCTGTCGTGTGATACAAAAATCAGTGTGCCCTTGTAGTCCTTAAGCATGCTCTCTAGCGTTTCCTTGCCTACGATATCCATATGGTTAGTTGGCTCATCGAGCACGAGCACGTTCGGTCTGGTCTTTAAAATCTTACAAAGCGCCAGTCTGACCTTTTCTCCTCCGGAGAGCATATTTACGTTCTTGAACACGTCATCCCCTGAAAAAAGGAATGCTCCGAGTGCATTTCTGGCCTCGGTTTCCGTGAGATTCGGATACTCATCCCAAAAATCATCGAGCACAGTCTTGTTGCTTGTATACATGGCCATCTGCTGGTCGAAATATCCTATCTGCACGTTGGTTCCAAAGCGGTACTCGCCTGAAAGTGCAGGGATCTTACCCACGATAGTCTTTAAAAATGTCGATTTTCCAAGTCCGTTTCCGCCGAGTATGCCAAGCTTTTCGCCTCTTTTCAAATCAAGCGACACTACGGAGAGCGGATGGTCATAGCCGATTGCAAGCTCTGATGTATAAAGCACATCGTTTCCGGTCTCCTTTTCGGGCTGGAAATTGGCATGGAAGGTCTTGTTGTCGTACTTGTCCGGCGCCTCGATAATCACCATGCGGTCGATAGCCTTCTGCTTTGACTGCGCCATGGATGTCTTGGTCGGCTTGCCCTTGAAGCGCGTAACCATACGCTGCAAACGCTCTATCTCCTTCTGCTGGGCGATGTGATCCTTCATCTGCTTGTCGTAGTTTTCCTTTTTGCGGGCGATAAAATTGGTATAATTGCCCGGATAGCGCCTTGCTGTGCCGTACTCTATCTCGTATACCACATCTACCACATTGTCGAGAAACATACGGTCATGGGATACGACAACCACTGCCTTCGGGTACGACTTCAGATAGCCCTCAAGCCACTCAATCGTCGTGACATCGAGGTGGTTGGTCGGCTCGTCCAAAAGCAGTATGTCAGGCTTTGACAAAAGCAGCTTTATGAATGCTATCTTGGTCTGCTGACCTCCGGAAAAGTCACGGATTGGCTTTTTGCGCTCATCATCTGAGAAGCCGAACTTGCGGATCATGACCTCATATTCCTTCTCATAATAGTAGCCGCCATCATCCTTGAAAGCTTCCTCCATCGCGGTATATCTGGCTACCTTTTCATCGGAATAATCATGCTCGAGCTCTGCCGCTGCGCGCGCAAGCTCTGCCTTTCGCTCGTCCATTTTCACGAAGCATTTGCGCACCTCCTGCTCGAGTGTCACATCAGGATCATCAAACGCAATCTGCTTCAGGTACCCTATCTCCGGGTTTCCTGCCTTTGCAATAAAGGCGCTCTCATCGCTGTCGAGCTTTTCCATCTCAACCTCGCCTGAAATGAGCTTTAAAAGTGTTGTCTTGCCACAGCCGTTTCTGCCGACTATCGCTATCTTTTCTGTGTTTCTGATTTCAAAATCTATACTATGCAAAATGACGTCGTCGCCAAATGCGACAGCGCCATTACTTATCTGGTAGAGCATATACTATCCTTTCATGCTTATGCCTGCTGCTTAATTGTTAGCCATAATGTAGTTGACAAACTGTGTTGCAGTACGTCCCGAAATGCCACCGTGGCTGAGCTCCCACTTGTTTGCCTCCCTGCACAGCTCCTCGTCTGAAAGTGTGCAGCCGCTCTTTCTCGCAAGCTCTGTTACGATATTGAAGAACTCCTTCTGCGATGGCTTTGAGTAGCTGATTGTCACACCAAAACGGTTTACAAGTGACAGCTTCTCCTCAACCGTATCTGAGTGATGCTTGTCATTGCTGTTGTCCTGGTCATTGCGGTCATTCCATGTCTCCTTTATCAGGTGACGGCGGTTAGAGGTTGCATAAATCAGTATGTTGTCAGGCTTTGTCTCCACGCCACCCTCGATAACTGCCTTTAGGAACTTGTACTCAATCTCATGCTCCTCGAATGAGAGGTCATCCATATATATGATAAATCTGTAGTTTCTGTTTTTGATTGCTGCGATAATCTTTGACAGATATTTAAACTGATGCTTGTATATCTCAATCATGCGCAGTCCGTCATCATAATACTGATTGACAATGGCCTTGATGCTTGTTGATTTTCCGGTTCCGCTGTCTCCGAAAAGCAGCACATTGTTGGCCTTTTTGCCCTGTACAAACGCTTCTGTATTGTCTGTGAGCTTTTTCTTCTGGATTTCATAACCGATCAGGTCATCGAGCATGACCGCATCCATATTGTTGATTGGCATGAAGGAGAAGCCCCCGTCCAGATGCTCCTCAATCCTGAATGCCTTGTTGAGACCAAACATGCCGACTCCGTATGCCTTGTAAAAGCCTGTTACCACATCAAAGAACTCCTGCTCATCCTTAGCTGCCTCAAGCTTCTTGCTCAGCGCCCTTACTTTCTCGCTGACATTGTGATTGTACATAAGGTCCTTTTTCACAATGGCCTTATAATTGCTGATCTGTGTGAAGCAGTCGATTCCGAGTGCTGACTCGATTGGCTTGAAATCATAATCGAAAAGCTTCTTAAAAATCCTGAAATCGTTTGCCACAAGCCCGTTTACGCTGCCATCGCTGGCTCCGACCTTCTCACAGGTGATGGAAAACGGATTCTCACTCATCATAAGGAAGAAAGTGAGATAGTTGTGCCACAGATTGTCATCAAAGCCATAGTCTGTCGCTACCTTTAGGATTCTCTTGACCTGTGTATTGATGTCGCACACAAGCTCTGTCTTGTTGTACTCGCCCACCTCAAACTGCTCAAAGAGCTGGCCCAATTTATAAAGTATCTCGTCCTGAGATAAATCTCCGTACATAAGTAATTTTGATATTTCCTGATACATGGCTATTCCTCCTGGTTTTGCCTTGTTTTCGCTGCTAACATATGATTATAAACACTGCGCCACGATTTTGCAAGAGCTTGTGTGCTTGGTATGGCGCAGGAGACGCAAAAAGGCGGAGCTAAAACTCCACCTTTATTGTTGTGCCACGCCCCACCTCGCTGTCGAGCGTAAGCCCTGCATCATGCAGCTCCACTATATGCTTTACTATCGCAAGCCCAAGGCCTGTGCCGCCGGTCTCCTTCGAGCGGCTCTTGTCTACTCTGTAGAAGCGCTCAAAGACGCGCTCCTGCTGATCCTTTGGGATGCCTATGCCGTTGTCCTCGACCGTGAGAACTGTCTTTCCACCGAGCTTGTGTACCGTCACATTTACGGTGCCACCCTCATTGTTGTAGCGGATTGCATTCTGGCAGAGATTCTCAACGAGCTCCGTGAGAAGCTGCCTGTTGCCTCGTACCATACAGTCAGTGCCGTCAAAATTGAGTGCTACTTTTCTCTGCTCAGCATTCACCTGTAGATTTTCCATGCAGTCCTTGACCAGCCCGTACAGATCAAGCTGTTCAAAGCCCTGCTGCGCCTCGCTGGAATCAAGCTCCGAGAGCTTTATGATATCATTGATCAAGGAAAGCAGGCGCTGTGCATTTCTTCTGATTTCAGTGGCAAAATGAATCTGCTGCTCCTTTTCGACCATGCCGTTTTCTATGAGCTCTGCGTAGCCGGAGATGGCTGTGAGCGGAGTCTTTAACTCGTGTGACACATTGGCTGTGAAGTCCTGTCTGCTCTTTGCCGCGGCAAGCACGCCCTCATGCTGTATCCTTATCGCATTCATGAACGGCACGAGCTCCTTGTACTCTGTCTTTTTCTGGATGACAGAGGCCTGCTCCAGGTTGCCTGCGAGTGTCTCGATTGGCTTCATGAGCTTTCTGGTCAGGCTCTTGGCGAGAACCACACATATTCCTACTATGATAACCGTCACTATAAGCATGGCAGGTATACTGCTTGCAAACATGTTCCAGATACTTCTTGCTGCAATAGAAACACGCAGTACCGTTCCATCATCGAGCTTTATGGCATGATAGAAGGTATTGCTGTTCATGGTGGCTGATGTTCTCACGCTGTCTCCCGTACCTTTATCAAATGCTGATTCAACTTCCGGTCTATTGCCATGATTTTCAAGTTTTTTCACATCATTTTGATTGTCATACAGCACTGTGCCGTCCTTGTCAACCCAGGTGACACGAATACCCTCCACGTCAATCTGCGGAATTTCATTTATATCCTGTTTTAGTATTCCGGTGCTTTCTATTGTCTCTGCCATGACCTGCAGGTCTTCCTTTACCTGCTTCTGAAAGAGGTAATAGTTGATTACTGTCATGGAAACCATAGTGGCAATTGCTACAAAAAGTGCTGTCGCTACCAGATAATAGTTAATCTTCTTTTTCATGCTGTACGCTCCGCTTATGTATATTAGAAATCATTATAACAGCTATTATTCTATAACATAGCCCACATTTCTGACTGTCTTTATCCTGCTGCCATAGTCACCCAGCTTGTGGCGGAGTGTCTTTATGTGCATGTCCACCGTACGTGTCTCGCCCTCAAAGTCAGTATCCCAGACGCTTCTCATGATGACCTCCCTGGTCATGACTATGCCCTGACTGCCCATCAGAAGCCTTAAAAGCTCGTACTCCTTATATGTAAGGTCAACCGGCTCATTGTTCACTGTAACCACATGGCGCTCATGGTCGATCACCAGATCATCCAGCTTTAAAAGCTTCGGCTCCTCCTTCACTGTTCTCCTGAGCAGTGCCTTTACTCTTGTGATAAGCTCCATGATTGAGAAAGGCTTTTTGATGTAATCATCTGCGCCTCCGTCAAGCCCTTTTATCATATCCATCTCTGTGGTCTTGGCTGTGACCATTATAATAGGAATATCCTGTGTAGCCGGACGTTTTCTGAGCTTTCTCACGATATCGTAGCCGCTCTCATCCGGAAGCATCACATCAAGCAGTATGAGGTCCGGTACGAGTTCATCCAGCTTCTTGTAAAATTCCTTTGCGTTTTCAAATGCACTGACTATGTAATTACTGTTTTTTAAAGCAATAGTCTCTATCTCACGTATGCTCTCATCGTCCTCTACAATATAAATAAGTGCCATAGCTTTCTCCATTTCAAAAAATCTTATGTAAAATTTTTACCTGCTTTTTACTTTCGATTATACATTACTAATGTAAAACAGACGATGGTTTTATGTAAAATTTATGTAAAATCCATCGTCTGTATAAATTTCATGATTAAAGGGTAAAAAGGTATCATCGATGCATGCTTGCATGCAATTCGATGTATACCTTTCATTTGTGTATGATAATTAAATCATGATTTGCGAACCTTGTCATCAAGTGCAAACTCAACCCACTCAGCAATATTTGTCGCATGGTCTCCGATACGCTCGAAGTATTTTGCAACCATGAGAAGATCCTCTGCCTGCTCACCATCCTCCGGATGCTCCCTGATGAAATCAATAAGCTCAGCCTTTACCTTATCAAAAAGCTCATCAACCACATCATCCTGCTTCATCACTACGTGAGCCTTGTCATTGTTCTTCTCGACATATGCCTCGATTGCCCTGATAAGCATAAGCATTGTCTCTGAAGCCATGCTTTTGACATGCTCTATATTGACCCTGTATGGCTTGTCACTGCTCATCAAAATGGTCATCTCGCTGATATCGGCTGCGTGGTCTCCTATACGCTCCATATCAGTAACCATCTTCATCGCTGCAGAAATTGTTCTAAGGTCTCTTGCTACAGGCTGCTGCTGCATGAGCAGATTAAAGCACAGGCTCTCTATCTTTTTCTGCTCTCTGTCTATCTCTGAATCGCCCTCCATGATGGCTTTGGCGCTATCGGCATCCTGATGTATAAATGCCTCGATTGCTTTCTGGATTGACTCCTCAATCATGCTTCCCATGTGCATCATTTCTTCATTCAGCTTCTTAAGCTGCTCGTCGAATTTCGATCTCATTAACCAAACCTCCCTGTGATGTAATCCTCTGTTCTCTTGTCCTGTGGATATGAGAAAATTGTCTTTGTGTCACCAAACTCAACCATATCTCCCACAAGGAAGAAGGCTGTATCGTCTGACACACGCACTGCCTGCTGCATATTATGTGTTACAACCACAACTGTGTACTTTTTCTTTAAATCCTCCATGAGCTCCTCTATCTTTGAAGTAGAGATAGGGTCAAGCGCTGATGTTGGCTCATCCATCAAAAGCACCTCCGGCTGTACAGCAAGCGCTCTCGCAATACACAGTCTCTGCTGCTGTCCACCCGAAAGTCCCATAGCAGATTTCTTTAATCTATCTTTAACTTCATTGAATATCGCAGCACCCTGAAGACTTTCCTCAACTATCTGGTCGAGTGCCTTTTTATCCTTGATGCCATGCACTCTCGGGCCATATGCGATATTGTCATATATGCTCATCGGGAACGGATTTGGCTGCTGGAAAACCATGCCGACCTTTTTGCGAAGTACGGTTGTATCGACTGATGGTGCATATATATTCTCACCATCTATCTCTATGCTTCCCTCGATTCTGACGTTGTCAACCAGATCATTCATTCTGTTGATACACTTTAAAAATGTAGACTTACCACATCCTGACGGTCCGATCAGCGCTGTCACGCTGTTTTCTTTTATGTCCATATTGACACCATGCAGTGCATGATTCTGGCCATAATACAGATTCAGGTCGCGAACCTGAATTTTGATTTTTTTCTCCATTTGTATCTCCTGCAACATGTAATAAATTTCTTGTCTTCGAGAATACATTATATGGATGCTTTGTAAAATGCTCTATCAGATGTATGTAAAATCTATGTCAAATTTATGGTCTCTTTAATAATCAGAAGCTCATCCATTATCCTGTCTGCATCAATATTGGAGTAATTGATAATAAACTGATGCCTGTCCTCCTTTGGCTTACTCAGGTTGAAATGGGTAATCGCCTGAAGCTTTATACCTTTTTTCAATAGCAGCTCTTCAACTGTTTTGTCCGGAAGGTTTGTGGCAAACTGTATGATAAAATGCAATCCGGAGTCATTTTCTATTACCCTGCATTCCTTTTCGGGGAAGCAGTCTTTTATGGACGAAAGCACGCTCTGGCGCTTTCTGCCGTAATGCAGCCTCATCCTGTTTATGTGCTTTTCAAAATAGCCCTCGCTGATAAAACGTGCCAGCGTGTACTGCTCGAAGGTGGATACCGTGCATGAGTAAAATGAAAGCCTCCTGTAAAACTCATTTGCCAGATGCTCCGGCAGCACCATGTAGCTGATTCGGATGGTGGATGTGAGTGACTTTGAAAATGTATTTATATAGATGACCTTTTCACACGCATCTATCGAAAGGATGGGCGGTATCGGGTGTCCGTTCATGCGAAACTCACTGTCGTAATCATCCTCTATGATGTATCTGTCGTTGCTCTCGTTGGCCCATGCCAAAAGCTCATAGCGGCGGTTCACAGGCATCGTGATTCCTGTCGGGAAATGGTGTGTCGGGCTGATATGTGCTATCTGCGCGTTCGCTTTCTTTATAAGCTCCACGCTGATACCCTGCTCATCCATCTGCACCGGCAGGCATTTTGCATTGTTGCACTCGTATATCTGGCTGATTTTCTTATAGCCCGGATCCTCCACGCAGTATACCTTGTCCGTACCCAAAAGCTTCACAAGCAGTCCGTACAGATACTCTGTTCCCGCTCCGACTATTATCTGGTCCGGGTCCACATTCATACCGCGAAACGATGACAGATGGCTTGCTATCGCTTCCCGAAGCTCTCTCACTCCGCCACACGGCGACACCGACAAAAGCTCCTGCTCCCTAAGGGAAATCGTCTCTCGCATGAGCTTTGCCCATATAGAAAACGGAAAGTTACCCGAGTCTGTCCTGTTTGATGAGAAGTCAAATATGCTTTCATCCTGCTCAGGCGGCAGCTTTATGCTAAGCTCCTTATGCACCGGTGCCTTGATTACCCTGATATCTGACACATCGGCTATGAAATAGCCCTTCTTGGGCCTTGCAAACATATAGCCCTCGCCTATCAACTGGTCATATGCATTTTCAACCGTAATGGTACTAACCCCCAGATTCTTGGCGAGGGTACGTTTTGATGGCATTTTCTCCCCGGAGCTTAATTTTCCCTGTGATATATCGTTTTTGATGCACTCATACAGGCATTTGTAGAGTGGACCGTCTGTTTTTGTGAGGTCGTAGGTCAGCATCTGATTCACCGCTTTCTGGCATTTATATTTTCCTTATTTTGAATATTTTAATATTACCAGATGTAGCGTAATATTGCAACCATGATATATGGCTGGCATGAGCAAATGCAGCCCGGCGGCGCAGGCGGCGTGTAAACTCCCGTGTTCGCTACCTAAACATATTTGCTCACGCCTGACTACTTTCGTCATATAAATTGACATAAAAGCAATATAAAAATAAAAGGAGATTTAACAAATGGATAACAATAAGAATACTCAATACGAACTCAACAAAGGGCTTGCGCAGATGCTCAAGGGCGGTGTCATCATGGATGTTACGACTCCGGAGCAGGCCAGGATTGCCGAGGCTGCCGGTGCATGTGCTGTTATGGCGCTTGAGAGAATCCCTGCTGATATCAGAGCCGCAGGCGGTGTTTCAAGAATGAGCGATCCTAAGATGATTAAGGGCATTCAGGAGGCTGTCAGCATCCCAGTCATGGCAAAGTGCCGTATCGGTCACTTCGTGGAGGCTCAGATACTTGAGGCTATCGAGATTGACTACATTGATGAGTCTGAGGTGCTTTCACCTGCTGATGATGTGTACCATATCAACAAGAGAGATTTCAAGGTGCCTTTCGTATGTGGTGCAAGAGATCTCGGTGAGGCTCTCCGCCGTATCAACGAGGGAGCTTCCATGATCCGTACAAAGGGTGAGCCCGGTACAGGTGATATCGTACAGGCTGTCAGACATATGAGAAAGATGAATTCTGAGATTGCTAAGCTAACTTCCATGCGTGAGGATGAGCTTTTCGAGGCAGCTAAAAATCTTCAGGTGCCTTTTGAGCTGGTTAAATTCGTTCATGACAACGGCAAGCTTCCTGTTGTAAACTTTGCGGCAGGCGGTGTGGCTACTCCGGCTGATGCAGCTCTTATGATGCAGCTCGGTGCTGAGGGTGTGTTCGTCGGTTCAGGTATCTTCAAATCAGGCGATCCTGCCAAGAGAGCTGCCGCTATCGTAAAAGCTGTGACAAACTTTACTGATGCAAAGCTCATCGCAGAGCTTTCTGAGGATCTCGGTGAGGCTATGGTCGGAATCAACGAGAGCGAGATTAAAATCATCATGGAAGAAAGAGGCAAATAAAATGAAATCAGGACTTAAGATTGGTGTTTTAGCTGTTCAGGGAGCGTTTATTGAGCACAAGCGCATGCTTGAGTCTCTTGGGTGCGAATGTGTAGAGCTGCGCCGGAAATCAGATATCTGTGACTTAGACGGACTCGTGCTGCCCGGAGGTGAGAGCACTGTGCAGGGCAAGCTGCTCCGTGAGCTTGATATGTTTAATGAGCTTAAGGAAAGAATCGCTAACGGACTTCCGGTGCTTGCAACCTGCGCCGGTCTTATCCTTTTAGCTTCACATATCAGCAACGATGACAACGTATATTTCGGCACTTTGCCTGCCACTGTTAAAAGAAATGCCTACGGCAGACAGCTCGGAAGCTTCGAGGCCACAGCAAGGTTTGACAATAGCTTTGACTTTACCATGACATTTATCAGGGCGCCTTACGTTGAAGCTATTGATGACTCAGCCAAAAATGATGTACATGTGCTCGCCGAGTATGACGGCAAAATTGTCGGCGTGCAGTATAAGAACCAGATTGGGCTGGCTTTTCATCCGGAGCTTGATGATGATACACGGATTCATGAGAGGTTTTTGGAGATGATATGATTATTCAGGAATGTTATTATAATTTGTAATAGCATTCCTTCTTGTTTTCTATTTATATTTTTATTGCCATATCATTTTTCATCATTTATAATTATATATCATGTGTTTCAACACTATTATCTGGAGGGGTTATGAAAATTTTAATTAGTAGGGAACAATTGGAGCTTTTACTTGAAAAAAAGCGCGATTTTATAGGCAAAAAGATAACAATAGATACAATTATAGCAGGTATATCTTTCTTAATATCAGTATGGACAGCAAACTATGAAACCATATGGATCATCCCGGGAATTGTATTTAAAACTATATTTTGTGTTATCGGAATTGTTTACATGATAAAAATAATATATGATATTATTGATTTCAAAAACAATAATTACACTCACACAGACTTATTGAGGGATATAGAAGGATTGGACATGATACAGCATAATCATTCATTAATTATAATCAAAAACAGTGCCCCCGGCATAAAAACAAAATATCTTACATATTATGATGAAAGATGGGACTGTAAGCTGTTTCCCAATTTAAAAACCGCAGATAAAGACAATGAATCCTTTATCATCAGTAATTTATCAAATGACTTAGGTATACCCAAAAAAGAAATCAAATGCAAATATATATCATCCAGAGTACAGGAAAAATATTCCGTAAGCCATAACGAAAACAGAGTGTATAACCATAGGCTGTACGAAGTAGAATTTAAAAATATTCCAAAAATAATGAATAAAAACGACTTTTCTATTAACTCCCGACACTATTATTGGATGACAATTAGTGAAATGGAAAAAGACGATAATATAATGAAAAAGAATATGGAAGTAGTTGATTTTGTAAAAGAATGCGAAAAATAATTTTTTAAGCCGGGGCATCTGCCCCGGCTTTTATTGTTTCTTATGTCTTATAAGTTCAATATATAATATGATTAGACGGTCAATAGGTATCATAATATTGTTTTAAAAAGTCTAAAACTCCAAAGTCACCTTAAACAGATCGCCATCCACCGTCAGCTCCAAAGTACCATTCATAAGCTTCATGAGGCTTTCTGCAATAGACAGTCCAAGTCCGCTGCCCTCGGTATTTCGCGAGCTGTCTCCTCTGACAAAACGCTCCTTGAGCTCATCGCTTGAGATATTAAGCGGTGTAGCTGATACATTCTTGAAGGTTATGATGGCTCCGCTGTCCTTTGGAATGATGTCAATGTACACTCTCGTGCCAGGCTGGGCGTATTTGTTGATGTTGTTCATCAGATTATCAAACACTCTCCACAGATGTCGTCCATCTGCCTGAATCATGACAGGCGTAACGTCATTTTTAATAATTAAGTCAAGATTATTTTTCTCGAATTTTTCTTTGTATTCTCCGGCTACCTGTGACAGCATAACAGCCGCATCCAGTTCCTCCAGTTCTACATTTATGCTGCCGGTAGATGCCTTTGAAGCCTCAAGTAAATCCTGAATTAATTTTTTCAGACGTGATGACTGTCTGTCGAGAACGTCAAGATATTCGCGTACCTTCTCGTTATCTATGTCCTCCTTCTGCAACAGGTCCACATAATTAATAATGGATGTGAGCGGTGTCTTGATATCATGCGACACATTTGTGATGAGCTCCGTCCTGAAGCGCTCGCTCTTCATTTTTTCAGAGACCGCCGCCTCTATTCCATTGCTCACATTATTCAAATCCTCGCCATGCTTTCTGAAAAACAGCATAAGCCTTGATGTATCAACCGGCTGTGAAAAATCACCGTTTGCTATTGCCTTTGCGGCGCATCTTATCCTGTCATACTGCATGATGAATGTGATAAGCAGCGCAAGCTCTATAAGCTTTACAATGAAGCCAAAGCCTATAATCTCAAGCAGACATAAAAGGCCGAATGCCAGCATACTGATCAAAAACAGCGGTACATTTCTTTCTATCCATGAAAAGCCGTATCTGATTGGAGCAAATACCATCCTGCATAGCTTTTTGACAGGCTTTAAGAAAAATCTAACAACATAGTAGCACAGTGTATGCTTCCAGAACTCATGTGCCCTGATTCTTACGTATGTTGACAGGATTGCTTCAAGCGAAACCATGGTTGCCGCCAGACAAATGAGTGCCACCACCGGAAGCTGCTTTATAAGCAAAAAGCCTGCCGGAAATACCATAAAGTCTGCAAACATTGTCACTCCAAGCATCACCTCATACGGCAGCCTGTCATATAATCGTAATTTAATTTCTTCCGAATCCTCACGTTTTCCGGCAACTGTCAGCAGATACCCCGCTGTAATCACAAAACCAAGTATAAATATGACAAACAATACACTCAAATGAGCCTCTGTAAATTCCATGACGTCAAGTAAGCTGTCTGCCTGATTGAAGTAATCGCCCTTTTCCTGAAGCTGCTGCGGAAGCTTTGCATACACATAATAGTACTCAGGCTTATCTTCCGTTTGGGTGTATGGATAGTACACAATTCCGGTATCCGATATATTAAAGGTATCCGGTAAAAGCTCATAGCTCTCATTCACCTGCTCCACCACTTTTATGATTTCGTAGCTGTCATAATAAATATCCTCATCATAATCGTAGTAAGAGCCGTCACTATCAAAGCGCGAATCGCCGTCATCACTCAGATTCATGCCACACTTTATATGATTTCCTTTTTCATCATAGCACTTTACATTTTTCCACTCGGCAAAGCCTGTAATATCGAGTGACTGGCCTGTAAACATCTCCTCGTAGGCAAAGTAATTATTTCCATTCTCATCGGTTTTCTCAACTGCCTTATATAAGCCAAGCGAGCTGTTATCGTTAGAGCCTGTCATCACCCTCACCTTTGGAATGACATAAGCGGTACCATCATTCAGGCACAGATAAAAGAGCCCATTTGTCTTGGAATACATGATTGAGCTGATTCTCTCACTGTTCATACTGTTTGATGCATCGTCTGACTCTTCATAGCTGCCGCTCATTGCATCCCACAGATATGATAGCCTGTTCCACTTTAAGTTCTTTGCCTTGTAGCTAAAAATATAATCCGGATTTGATATTTCATCCACACTTGAATACACCTTTGCTGCATCAGATTTTACATCTACCTTGTCCTCTGATGTTTCATTACTCTTTACCACTGCGGCCTGCAGATTTGTATCGTCCATCATCTGCGAAAATGCATTGTCATCACCGGATTCATAATTGTACACCATCTGTCTGCTATAGGCTCCTGCAATATTCGCATGAATTTCATCCCTTAGCTGTGCTGTACTTTCATAATTGTTTGTATACACTGCAACTAACGTTGTTACAACAAGCCCTGCCGCCATGACCGAGCATACTATAAATGCCGCCAGCTTAAGCCACAGATTTCTTGATATTTTTTTCATATCATTCACCTTCCATTTTATAGTGCTTCACTTGACAAAGCTGTATCAAGCACGCACCTATTCAGCGTCAATTTTGTATCCGCGACCCCAGATGACCTTTAAGTACCTTGGCTCAGCCGGATTTATCTCAACCTTTTCTCTGAGATGACGGATATGTACCGCCACCGTGTTTTCTGTCCCATACGGCTCATCCTTCCAGACCTTTGCATATATCTGATTCGGCGAATACACCTCGCCCGGATGCTCCATGAGAAGCTTCAAAATATCGTACTCTGTACGTGTGAGATTTGCTGCCTCGCCATCGACTGTCACTGTCTTTGATTTGTCATCGAGCTCAATGCCGCCTATTACCAGCTTTCCTGCGCTTGTATTACCTGCGCCAAGAAGCATGTATCTCCTGATCTGCGACTTTACCCTTGCCTGCAGCTCTACCGGGTTAAACGGTTTCGTCACATAGTCGTCTGCTCCGACCGTGAGCCCGAGTACCTTGTCAGTGTCCTCACTTTTGGCAGTGAGCAGTATGACCGGTACATTAGAGATTTTTCTGATTTCCACCATCGCCTCTATGCCGTCCATGACAGGCATCATGATATCCATCAGGACAAGATGCACATCATTGTGCTTTACTATGTCGAGCGCCTCCAGCCCGTTTCGCGCCGGGATTACCTCGTAGCCATCGCTGGTCAAATAAATGCTGATTGCCGATACAATGTCTTTTTCATCATCACATACTAATACTTTATACATAATTGCCTCCGGAAGTTTTATGTTGGTCTTATTGTATCAATTGTAACATTAAAATCCAATTATGTAACATATTAAGATTTGTTTAAGAAATAATCTTAATGAAACTCAAAAGAAGCTCCGATTTACTGATATCAAATCGAAGCTTCTTTTCTTAGTTAATTTATTATATTGGTTATTTACTATATTCGTTAATTTATTATTATGATTAAAGGGGTAAAATACCTTTTGACCCTCATATCATTATAATAGCCGGTTGATTTGTTTACTTCGCCTGGAATTTCTTTGCCAGCACCTTTGTCAGGATGTTGATTAAGAATACGATTACGAGAAGAACAACCGCAATTCCAAATGCCTGGTCGAATTTTCCTTCACTTGTCGCTGCAAGGTAGAGCTTGATGGTAAGTGTTCCACCTGACTGCATTATCTTTGAGAAATATCCGCTGGCAACCTTTGGAAGCATTCCTGCACTTCCTGCCGTAAAGAGGAGTGCTGCTGACTCACCTACTATTCGGCCGATTGCAAGGATAACACCTGTGATGATTCCCGGCATGGCTGACGGCAGCAAAATGGTGCGGATGGTGTGCCATTTTCCGGCTCCAAGTCCGACTGCGCCGTGTCTGTAGCTGTCCGGTACAGTTTTAAGCGCCTCCTGTGTATTTCTTGTGATGAGAGGCAGAACCATGAGTGTCAGTGTCAGTGAGCCTGTCAGTATACTGTAGCCAAAGCCTATTGTCTGTCCAAAGAACATCATTCCGAAAAGGCCAAAGATGATTGACGGTATTCCTGCAAGTGTCTCTGTGGCAAACTCTATTGTGGATACGAGCTTACCCGGCTTTGCATACTCATTCAAGTACACGGCTGCTCCCACTCCGACAGGAGTTGCTATGAGCATGGTGATAATTATGATGTAAAGTGTATTGAGCAGGTTGCCCGCTATTCCGACAGTGCCTCTTAATACAGATGTCTCGCTGGTCAGAAACTGCCAGTTTACCTGGCCGATTCCCCTGACAAATACATATATGATGATTCCCGCAAGCAGCACTACCGATAATGCTGCACACAGATATATGAAAAAATATACTACATCATCGCCTATTCTGCGGCGTTTTCCATTTATACTAGTCATTTTCCACAGCTCCTTTCTTTTTGAGTTTCATAAGGGTGAGGTTGATTATCATGATAAACACAAAAAGCACAAGACCTACTGAGAAAAGCACCTGTCTGTGAAGTCCGCTGGCGTATCCCATCTCACTGACGAGCTGTGTGGTAAGGAAACGCACTGAGTTGAACGGAAGTGGAAAGCTTACCGTTCCACCGGCTACCATGTTGATAGCCATCGCTTCTCCGAGCGCACGACCTATTCCGAGCACAATTCCTGTCATGATTCCTGACTTTGCTGCAGGAACCGTCACTTTAAATATTGTCTGTATCTTTGTTGCTCCAAGAGCAAGTGATGCCGCCCTCATCTGCTGCGGTACTGCCTGTATTGATGATACGCTCATGTTGATTACCGTAGGAAGAATCATGATTGCAAGCACTATGATTGCTGCAAGCAGATTTGATCCGCCGGTAAACTGATGTGTTGCTGAGTTTGCAAAAATATGTTTCTCTAGCTTGTATAATACCGGATTAAGTATCATAAGTCCTAAAAGTCCATAGATTACTGATGGAATGGCTGCAAGCAGCTCTACTGCCGGCTGCACTACCGCTGAGAGCTTTTTGTTTGACACTTCAGTAAGAAATACTGCCGTAAGAAGAGCAATCGGTACTCCTATGAGTATAGATACTGCTGTTCCTATGATGGATGTGAGGATTATGTACAATATTCCGTAGCTTGGGTCTGCCGCTGTCGGCGCCCATTTTGTTCCGAATAAGAGGTTTAATACTCCGACCTTGAAAAATGCCGGTGCGCCTTTAAGGAACATATAAATTGTTATTGATAATACTGCGAATATTGCCACAACCGCACATACCGTGAATATTATTTTGGCAACATTCTCTACTATGGATTTATGTTTCATTTGATACTCCTTGTTTCAAAAAGTTCCCCAGGAAACCTGCCATTTCCTGAGGAAACCCTGTATCTTGTCGATATGTATTAATACTGATGTCTAATATCGATGTCTGTATTTTGTATTATTTTTATACTTATACTTACTAGTGATGTCTCGCATCGATGTCTGTATTTTGTATTATTACTATGACCGATATTTCTACTGAGGGAGGATAAGGCCTACCTTCTTGATAACTGCCTGTCCCTCATCTGAGTTTACATAGTCAAACCAAGCTTTAACAATATCGTTCTGCTCATCAATCTTGCCCTTTGTAGCCATTACGAATGGACGAGAAAGGAGATATTTGCCTGCTACAATGTTTTCCTCTGTTGCCTCTACTCCGTCAATTTTCATTGCTGTTACTGTATCATCAAGCACGTCAAGTGAAACATATCCGATTGCTCCCGGTGTTGAGCCTACCTTTGCAAGAACTGCTCCTGTTGAGTCAAGCTCCTGTGCATATTTGCACTGATCCTTTACATCAAGAAGCTCCTCGAAGGCTCCTCTTGTACCAGAAGCTGCCTCACGGCCGATTGCTACGATTGCCTCATCTTTTCCACCAAGGTCTTTCCAGTTTGAAATCTCACCTGTGTAGATTTTCTTTAAGTCATCTGATGTAAGCTCTGTTACTGAGTTGTCCTTGTCTGTGATTACCGCGATTCCATCGATTGCTACGATGTTTTCCTCAACGCCGTTTGCTTTCTCATCATCTGTAAGTGCTCTTGATGAATCTCCGATATCTACGCTTCCTGCTGTTACTGACTCGATTCCTGAACCAGAACCTGTATACTCAACTGTTACTGTTACTCCAGGGTTTTTCTCCATGAATGACTCCTTGAGCGCCTCACAAAGCTTCTCCATTGAAGTACTTCCTGCAAGTGAAAGTGAACCGCTTAAGTTCTCATTTGATGTGCCTTCATCTGCGCTCTTATCTGCGCTTGTATCTGCATTGTTGTCTGCTCCGTCCGAGCTTGAACCACATCCTGTAAATGCTGCTGTCATCATTGTTGCAGCAGTTGCTAAAACTAAAAGTTTTTTCATACGATTTTTCATTTTAATTTCCTCTTTCATTACTTTCTTGAATTTATTTCTTTGTTTGTTACAACTGATATAGTAATGGGGAAATGTAAAATGCAAAATCATTAGTGTGTAAAATGCATGTAAAAAAATATTTTTAATTTACAGTACGATTATAAATTCATATCCTCCGGTGGCTGTACATCTGTTCTGCCGGATGGTGGCTCTTTGAGCGTTGGAGTCTCTTTATTTGTACTTTCATCTGCTGTATTGCCGAATGTATCTGTGTTTGCGTTTTCTGTATATGTGTTTGTGTTTTCAGCATTTTATCACCTGCACATTTTTTCTATTTCATGCTCTACGTCAATGGGGTCCAATGGACTTTCCGCTGTTTCATATGTCAATATAAGATTTTTCCCCTGATAATATCCATTTTCGTTATATTTCAATATCTTTCGATAAACTTTATTTCGATAATCAGGATTGTCTATCAAGCCAAGATGCTCCCATAGAATTATGTCGCCATTTTTCTTCTCAACCGTAAAATCGGGATAATAAATAACATCTGAGATTTTAATCGGCTTTTCATACTCAAACTTGATATTATTATCATACAAGGCTGTCGCAATAATTACTTCTGATTTTGACCGCACTATAATTCCCATTTTAGTATAAAACTTGAGAGCTTCAGGGTTAGGAACCTGTGTCTTTTCATTTGTCTCTTCATTTTCCTTCTTATCAACTGGTAAAAGTATACTTCTATAATGTTTTTGCTTCAACATTTTCTGGGCATAATCGGTTTTATATTTTTTCCGGGCCTTCCTGTTTGTCTCGAGTAGTCTGAGTTCATTTATTGTGTCCTTCAGATAAAGCTCCAGATATTTTTTATTGACAAGATTTCTGATTTCTTTATCATTTTTCTTTGATAAATACTCTCTTCTGCCATTTCTCCAAACATACCATTTAACATTTCCGTCTTTTTGTGTAGGATAAATTGTTCCTTCCTCAGTGATTGTCTCCAGTCTTTCCTGAATCTCTAATATCTCACTTTCTAACCAATGGATTCTATTATCTATTGAACTTATTTTATTTTCCTCCTAACTCTTTGCATCATGTGATGCCATGTATGTGATTCTAACAGTAATTCAATTGTTTTTGTGGGGAATATGATAAATGAAAACTGTCATTTATCTTCAAAAGTGGAGATTATGGTCTCCATTTGTTTGATAGCACCATATAAATATAGAAACCGACTATAGTTTGGAGCTGTTTTATGATTTTAATGGATTTCAGCTACTTTTTCCTGCTCTTTTTCGGATTTTGGGCTGAGTTTTGGGTGCTGTTTTGGGGATTTCAGCGGTTTCAGCTACTTTTTCCTGCTCTTTTCCGGCTTTTGGGCTGGGTTTGGGGTGCTGTTTGGGGGATTTCTGCGGTTTCAGCTACTTTTTTCTGCTCTTT
>OKUI01000143.1_pt1 | contig 29915 bp, 29 predicted proteins | sample 1606531 | NCBI WGS metagenome assembly OKUI01 (sample SAMEA3882506, study PRJEB24775) | human gut metagenome | biome: human-associated habitat; feature: intestine environment; material: feces | place: Netherlands | collected 2009/2010
ATATCAAGCGTGGTCTGGCTTTCTCTACTATCTCTCAGATTGCCTACATGCTCGTAGCTCTCGGTGTCTGCTTCGCAGTAGATAACCACCACGGTGGTTTGGGTTATATGGCTGGTATCTTCCACCTCTTTACCCACGCTATGTTCAAGGCATTGCTCTTCCTCTGCTCTGGTGCCATCATCGTCATCATCGGCAGCAACTTCAAAGAGTACATGGGCGGTTTGCACAAGTACATGCCTATCACCAACATCTGTTTCTTGATTGGTTGCTTGGCGATTGCAGGTATTCCTCCATTCGCAGGTTTCTGGTCAAAGGATGAGATTATCTCAGCTTGCTTCCAGTTCTCTCCATTTATGGGCTGGTTCATGACAGTGGTTGCCGGTATGACTGCATTCTACATGTTCCGTCTCTACTATGTGATCTTCTGGGGACAGAGCTACTATGAGCTGGATCCAGAGAACCGTCGCAAGCCACAGGAGGTTCCATTCGTGATGTGGGGTCCATTGGTATTCCTCGCCATCATCTCTTGCCTCTGCGGTCTGATTCCATTCGGTCACTTCGTATCTGCTACAGGTCAGAGCTACGATATCCATATCGACATGAGCGTGGCTACTACATCTGTGATTGTTGCAATCATCGGTATCGGTCTGGCTACTTACATGTATGCACCTAAGAAGACTCCATTGGCAGATGCTTTGGCTAAGAAGATGCCTAAGTTGCACAAGGCAGCGTTGAACCGTTTCTATATCGACGATGCTTGGCAGTTCTTCACTCACAAGATTGTCTTCGGTCTGTTCTCAAAGCCTATTGCATGGTTCGACCGTCGTGTCATCGATGGTACCTTCAACTTCATGGCTTGGGGTGCACAGGAGGCAGGCGAGACTATCCGTCCATGGCAGAGTGGTGATGTTCGCAGCTATGCTATCTGGTTCCTCACCGGTACCGTGGCATTGACCCTGTGTCTGCTCGCTCTTCTTTAATGAATGTCTCACAATTAAGTAAATAGAAAAGAAATGAATTTAAGTATATTCGTCATAGTACCACTCCTGATGTTGCTCGGCCTTTGGTTGGCACGCAACGACAAGCAGGTTCGTGGTGTGATGGTGGCAGGTGCCAGCGTGCTGCTCGCCCTCTCCATCTATTTGGTGTTTGCATTTCTCGAAGCTCGTGAGACAATGCCAGCCGACCAAGCTCCGATGCTCTTCACCTACTGTGTGCCTTGGTTTGAACCATTGCACATCAACTATTCACTCGGTGTGGATGGTATCTCAGTGGTGATGCTTCTCTTGACTTCTATCATCGTGTTCACCGGTACATTTGCTTCCTGGCAGATGGAACCAATGAAGAAGGAATACTTCCTCTGGTTCACACTCCTGAGCATCGGTGTATATGGCTTCTTCATCTCTATCGACATGTTCACCATGTTCATGTTCTATGAGGTAGCGCTGATTCCTATGTACCTCCTCATCGGTGTATGGGGTAGTGGTGCGAAGGAGTATTCTGCCATGAAGTTGACCTTGATGTTGATGGGTGGTTCTGCACTCCTCATCATCGGTATCCTGGGTATCTACTTCTACAGTGGTGCTCAGACCTTCGAAATCCTGGATATCGCTCACCATACCAATGGTGCTCACGCTATCCCTGAGAGCGTACAGAACGTGTTCTTCCCATTGCTCTTCATCGGTTTCGGTATCCTTGGTGCCCTGTTCCCATTCCACACATGGTCTCCTGACGGTCACGCAAGTGCGCCAACAGCTGTATCTATGTTGCACGCCGGTGTATTGATGAAGCTTGGTGGTTACGGTTGCTTCCGTATCGCTATGTTCCTCTTGCCAGCTGCTACTCACGGATTCTGGATCAAGGTATTCCTCGTGCTGACTACCATCTCTATCGTATATGGTGCTTTGTCAGCTTGTGTACAGACCGACTTGAAGTACATCAACGCTTACTCATCAGTATCTCACTGTGGTATGGTGCTCTTCGCTCTCTGTATGATGACCGAGACAGCTGCTACTGGTGCTATCCTCCAGATGTTGTCTCACGGTTTGATGACCGCCCTCTTCTTCGCCGTTATCGGTATGATTTACCATCAGGCTGGTACACGTGACGTACGTTATCTGGGTGGTTTGATGAAGATTATCCCATTCCTCTCAGTAGGTTATGCAGTAGCTGGTTTGGCTAACCTCGGTTTGCCAGGTTTCTCTGGTTTCGTAGCCGAGATGACCATCTTCGTAGGTTCATTCCAGAATGCAGATACATTCCATCGTGTATGTACCATCATCGCATGTACCTCAATCGTAGTAACAGCGGTTTACATCCTGCGTTGTGTTGGTAAGATCCTTTATCAGAAGGTTCCTAATCCAAAGTTGGAGAAACTCCACGATGCTACCTGGGACGAGCGTATCGCTGTAGCAGGTCTGATTGCCTGCGTGGCAGGTCTCGGTATGTTCCCACTCTGGGCAGAGAAGATTATCATGGACGCCGTAGGTCCTATCTTTAGTGTAATCATGTAATAAATATCAGAAGAAATGAATTACAGTCAATTTTTAAATATGATTCCAGAGGCTACCTTGATGGCAGTCCTGTTGATCACTTTCATTGCTGACTTCTGCAGTTCCAAGAGCGCAGACCGTAAGTGGTTCAATCCTCTGGTATGTCTCTTGATGGTGGCTCACATTGCCATTAATATCTTCCCTACAGAAGCCACATCGGCCTTTGGTGGAATGTACACCTCTGGTCCTGCCGCTGGTGTTCTCAAGACCGTCTTGGCGCTTGGTACACTGATAGTCCTGATACAGGCCAAGGAGTGGTTGAGCCGTAAGGACACTGCCTTCAAGGAGGGCGAGTTCTATATGTTGGTTCTCTCTACTCTGTTGGGTATGAACATGATGGTTAGTGCCAACCACTTCCTCCTGTTCTTCCTCGGTCTGGAGATGGCATCCGTGCCAATGGCTTGCTTGGTTGCCTTCGACAAGTATCGTCACAACTCTGCTGAGGCAGGTGCCAAGTTCATCCTTACCGCTACTTTCTCAAGTGGCGTGATGATCTATGGTATCTCTCTGCTTTATGCTGCCTGTGGCACCTTGTACTTCGACGACGTAGCAAAGGTTATCACTGCTTCTCCATTGACCATTGCCGGTATGGTATTCTTCTTCAGTGGTTTGGGCTTCAAGATTTCCTTGGTTCCTTTCCACTTCTGGACAGCCGATTCTTACCAGGGTGCTCCTACTACTGTGACAGGTTATCTGTCGGTAGTTTCCAAGGGTGCTGCTGCGTTCACACTCTGTGCTATCCTCATGAAGGTGTTCCAGCCAATGGTAGAGTACTGGACCGTATTACTCTACATCGTGATTGTACTCTCTATCACGATTGCCAACCTGTTCGCCATCCGTCAGAGTGACTTGAAGCGTTTCATGGCATTCTCTTCAATCTCTCAGGCTGGTTACATCATGTTGGCAGTCATCGGCAACTCAACCTTGAGCATCACCTCGCTGACTTACTATGTTCTCATTTACGTAGTAGCCAACCTGAGTGTGTTTGCCATCATCTCTTCTGTTGAGGAGCACAATGGCGGTACAGTGCAGATGGACAGCTACAATGGTTTCTATAAGACCAACCCACGTTTGGCTTTCCTCATGACTTTGGCGTTGTTCTCATTGGGCGGTATTCCTCCATTCGCCGGTATGTTCTCCAAGTTCTTCGTGTTTATGGCAGCCGTTCATGGTGCCGATATCCACACCACACTCGGAGCATGGGCTTATGGCGTAGTATTCATCGCTTTGGTCAACACAGTCATCAGCTTGTACTACTACTTGCTCATCGTGAAGGCGATGTTCATCAAGCACAGCGACAGTCCGCTGCCAACCTTCCAGAGCGCTTGCTCTACCAAGTTGGCTCTTGCCATCTGCACAGTTGGCATCGTGGCTTTCGGTATCTGCTCATTCGTCTTCGACTGGATTTCAGTAGCAGCCAACGCGTAATTGACGAAACAATATGCCCCCTATAGGGGCAGAAAATAATAAAGACCCTAAGGGATAAGCCTTGGGGTCTTTTTTCTTTTTCCCCTTTGTACTAGTTTGAAAAAAGTAAACATATCGAGTGGAATTACGGAAATTGAAGATCGAACATTTTATGGTTGCAGCGCTTTGGAAAATTTAAGTATTCCTGAAGGGTAGAGTATATTGATTGGTCTGCTTTTGAAGGCTGTAATGATCTTTTGAGTATAAAGTTTCCATCCATTCTAAAAGGTATTGATAGACACGCCTTTTGGGGTGCTACAGAACATTTGAATACTGTTTATTTTTATGGAGAAAAAGCACCAAATCTTGGTGATAGTTGGGCATTGATCATTCCTCGTTGGACTAAAGTTTATGTGCCTAAAGGAACCAGTGATGATTATTGTGAAAAACTTCGTAAATGGGAGAATGTTGTTGAGTTCGATGCAACAGCTATAGACAAGGTAAACATCTCTGCCGATGTCAAGGAAGTCTCTCGCTATTCCGTAAATGGTCAGCGGTTGTCATCTCCAACCAAGGGCTTGAACATTGTGAAGTATAGTGATGGTAGTGTGAAGAAAGTCGCAGTTCAGTAACGGACAGCAAACAAAACCAAAAGTTTACTACGTTAACCCCGATAAAAATGGCGTTAGCGTAGTAAACTTTTTACTTTTTATCTTGTGGGTTTCATGGAAAAATCGTAAATTTGCACCGACAAGTTAATAAGCAAAGAATATGAGTGATATCGGTAAAATCATTGGCAGACAGCGAGAAATCGCTTTGCTGCAAGAAATATATGAATCTCCCAAGGCGGAGTTTGTGGCTGTGTATGGTAGAAGACGTATCGGTAAGACCTATCTTATAGATAAAATCTTTGAAGATAAATATGACTTCTATATGACAGGTATCTATGAAGGTACTCGGAAGGAACAACTGACTAACTTTGCCCATCAGCTGGAGTTTTATTCTCATAAGGAGCAGAAAACTCCAAAAGACTGGATGGAGGCTCTGTTTATGCTTCGCAAGTATCTGGAGACATTAGAAAAGGAAAAGCCAGTGCTCTTGTTCTTTGATGAAATGCCTTGGCTGGATACCCGCTATTCTCGCTTTCTCAAGGCTTTCGAACTGTTCTGGAACGAGTGGGCTTCGAAGCAGGACAATCTGAAACTGATAGTTTGTGGTTCGGCAACCACCTGGATGACGAATACATTGTTGGGTAATAAGGGTGGGTTGCACAATCGTGTGACTCGTTCCATCTATCTCCGTCCCTTCAATCTGGCAGAGACGGAGGAGTTCCTGGTTTCAAGAGGATTCTCAATGGAGCGCTTCCAGATAGCCGAGTTGTATATGGCGATAGGTGGAACACCTTTTTATCTCAATATGCTGAATCGGTCGCTGAGCGTGGCTCAGAATATCGATGAACTCTTCTTCTCATCCAGTGCCCCTTTGAGAAGCGAATATGGCTTTCTCTTTAAATCGCTCTTCAAGGAATCCACGCTCTATAGAAGGGTGGTGGAGACTTTGGCTAAGAAACTGAAGGGAATGACTCGCCCTGAGTTGATAGAGGAGCTGAAGGTGGAGGATTCTGGATATGTATCTACCGTGCTCTCCGACTTATGCAACTGCGATTTCATCCGCAAGTATTCGGCTTTTGGCAAGACGGATAGGGATTTTATGTATCAATTGACCGACTTGTATTCGCTCTTCTATCTGAAGTATGTGAAGAACTATCATGGTGAAGACGAGCATTATTGGAGCCATCGGCAGATGGATATTTCCAGTTGGGAGGGCTATGCTTTCGAACAGGTTTGTCTGCATCATATTCCTCAAATCAAGAGGAGGTTGGGAATAGGTGGCATTCTGTCGAATATCTGCACGTGGTCGTGCCGTGCTTTTACGGATGCAGAGGGCAATAAGCAACCGGGGGCACAGATTGATTTGATAATAGATAGGGGAGACAAGACCATCAATCTCTGTGAGATGAAATTCGTGAATCATCCTTATTCCATCACTCCCGATTATGCGGCTTGGTTAATCAAGCGCAGGGAATTGTTTAAGCAGGCGACAGGAACGAAGAAGACCCTCCATCTTTCGATGATAACTTCGTATGGTGTAGAGCATAATGCTGGTTGGCAAAACATTCAGAACGAGGTGGTGCTGGATGATTTGTTCAAAGTAGAATAGATAAAGGGCTTTTGTGGTTGTTTGTGTGCCTTCACATAACAGAACCTTTATGTTTCTTGAAAAAAATAATCGGAAATGATACGACTTTTCGATTATTTTCATTACCTTTGCACGCAGATACCAATTCAGCTCACGCCGATGTCGAGACTTTTGCTGTGATTCATAGCGATGGTTGAGATGTGGTATTGGGATGGGTAGGTATCGTGACATAATATAGAGCGTTTACTTGGCGCTTTGTTCTTGGCTGATTGAAACTTCGCAAACTTCAAGGATTGTCATGAGCAATGCAACGGTAGATGCCCTCGGGATGTGTTTTAGCCACATCCCTTTACTGGTATGGCTTATTGCGTCAAGTGATAAGTCTTATATCCGTATAGGGGAAAGTGTACACATATCGGCGTGGGCTTCGATGTTGCTCGTTCAACAATCCTGGGCAATGCGAAGGCCTCAATCAGTGGGACGAGTAACGAGGAGATCCCACGCTTTCCGTTTAATTTATGCTTGTTTCTATGGGATTTCAGAAGTGAGCAAGAAAGGACTAAATATGAGTACATTAGAACAAGCAAAGAAACATTTACAGGATGTCATCAACCAACAGGTTGATGCAACAGTGTGTCCATTGGATGATGCTAAGATTCATGCAGCAATAGTTGATTATATTTTAGCTGCGCTTTTGGAAGGAGATGATGGTGTAGCCAATGAAAAATGTGGTGATGAGTTGATTAAACTGTTTGAAGGGAAGTTAGGAGAGGCAGCCTTAACCTCTTTCGTTGCGCGTGTTGATTCTGTCTATGATACAGTGAGAACTATTTGCTATCTTTCAGATAAAGGCGATGGCCCTTTTGGATGGAATGTTTTGAATAACTAGAATAATTAATTTTTAGAATATGAAGAATTTATTTACATAGAAAACTCTATTTTTGACAACAGTATTTATGTTGTTTTGTTGTTTGTCGATTCAAGCGGCTGATGATGAATTGATTACTAAGCAAGTAACGGTCAAGTTGGATAAGGCTGGTACGTTGCCAGATAAGATCGGAAGTACTAAGAAATATAAGATTACGAATCTGAAGATTGTAGGTGAGCTAAACGGAACAGATTGGCTGTTAATTCGTGATATGGCTGGTGGTAATTATGATGGTAGACCTTATGAGAGCGAAGGAAAGTTGGCGACATTGGATTTGTCGGATGCAAAAATCGTTAGTGGAGGTGAGAACTATTTTAGTGGTTGGTTGAATGGAGAGTTAGCATATACAAGTAAAGATGTACTTGGTGCTTATGCTTTTTATGGATGTACTAGTTTGGTCAGTCTTGTATTACCAAAAGACATAACGAAAATTGGAGAACGGGCTTTTCAGGAGTGCAGTAAATTGACGGACATAGCAATTCCTGCCAGTGTAACTTCAATAGGAAAAGTAGCCTTTGGAACATGTACTAGCTTGACTAGTATTATGATACCCTTTGGTGTTGTTTCGATTGAATGGATGACTTTTGAGAACTGTACTAGTTTGACGGACATAGTAATACCTACTAGCGTCACCTCTATTGGCGATGACGCTTTTCATGGTTGTAAAGGCTTGACAGGTATAACAATTCCTTCCAGTGTCACCTCAATTGGTGGTGGCGCTTTTTCTGGTTGCAGTGGCTTGACAAGTTTGAGCATCCATTTAGGCGTTACTTCGATAGGTGGGCATGCTTTTTATAATTGCAGTGGTTTGACTTCTATTTATGTATATGCAGAAAAAATGCCAAAGCTGGGAGCCAACATGTTTGATGGTTGTGATGCTAAGAATTGTAAGGTTTACGTTCCAAAAGGAACATATGATGATTATTGGCTCTCCGAATTCGGCTATTTTGAGAACATAGTTGAGTTCGATGCAACAGGTATCGACAAGGTAACTACCTCTACCGATGCAAACGAACTATCTCGGTATTCCGTAAATGGTCAGCGATTGTCTGTTCCAACCAAGGGCTTGAACATCGTGAAGTATAGCGATGGTAGTGTGAAGAAAGTTGTTGTTCAATAAATGACAACAAGCATCTTAGAGATGCTATATGGGAGTGCTGTGGCTTACTAGGCACTCTGTAATTAGATTCTGTAAGCAGGTGAAGACCTATTTTAAACTAACCCTAAAAAGCGAAGACAATGAAAAAGTCAACGTGGATTAAGGTTCTTTTGTTGGTGGCCTTAATGCTGTTATTCAGTTTGAAGGCTTACTAACAGAAGCTTTCATTGGGGCACGAGTAATCGTGCCCCTTTTTCATTTCATCCTCAGTGCAACCAAGTTTTAATCATTACCTTACGGAACATAATTTAGATTAGCTCAATGATGCAGCAAACTTGCCACTTCATCTGGCAATATCACCTTGCAATTCTGAGGACCAGGTAATGGCCTTTCTCTTAGGAAAATGAGGTATATTACATTCTTTCCCTGAGCAAATGGGGCGAGAGCCACCTTTCTCTTCAGCTTTTCCAAGAGCCGGTCAGCATAATCAGGGGCTGTCCATTTACATTCTCCTACAAGTATTGTGTTCTTGTCAAAGAGGTCTTCTGCAACAACATCAAATTCAAGTTCCTCGTTGCCGACAGGGGTTTTCTTGCCTTCTTCAAAGATGGGAACCTTGCCCCACCAGCGTGAGGCTTCACCCCATGTGTGACCTTCTATGTTGCTACCGCTGACAGCCAACTGACACAGTCTTTCCCAAACCTCGGCAACATGACCGTTGAAACCGTCATTGATAAATTTCTTTGCAATGTTGCCACGCCCCAAGGCAATCATAGACTTGTTTGGTTCGATGAATCTGTAGTAGAAAGCCATGAATGGGTCATCTATCCGATAAAGAATCTTCTTTGTCTTCTGCGGATTTTCGCCAAATGGTACTTCCTTTCTGAGGAAAGTCATTTCAGTCAGAATTTTTATCGGTTTGGCAAGCTCTGCCGTAGTCTTGCCAAGAGCATCAGAAATGCTGGAATACTTCTGCTTTCCACTGCCCACTGCAAGCATGATAGATGAATAGGGTGCGATATCTGATACCTCATCCATAAACAGACGGGCAGGCTCGTCATAGAGATTTCCCATTTCGTCTAATATCAGTTCTTGAATGGCTTCATCCAAAGAGCCGAATCTTTCTCGTTGACTCCAGTACTGGGGCACTCCACCCCATATAGAGTACTCTTCTACAAGTTCCTTGGCTGAGGTGTTGATGATATCTTGCCACCAAGGCAGCTTGACAGGACGCAGGATGAAAATATGGTCGGCTCTGCCATAAAGAGGTTCTGAACCTTGTAAGAGTCCGTGCATCATTCTCTGTGAAGAGCCGCAGATGATGATGTTGCAGCGTAATTCATTTACTCCGGTAATACGTCTATCGAGGATTCGTTGTAGAGTAGAAGGTAAGGCTGGATCTTTCTGAACAAGATATGGGAACTCGTCCAAGACAAGTGTTGCGTTTTCCTTGCAACGGTAGTTGAAAGCCATGATGATGTCTTCCCAGGAAGAATACACAGGGCTGTCGAAGCCCGGATATTCCGTGCCTATGGTGCGTGCCAACAGACTTAGCTGGGTAGTCTTCTCGCTGAGGTTGGCTTCAAAGTAAATGTCTCCATCTTTCAACACTCTTCTGATGAGAGTTGATTTTCCAAGTCTCCTTCGTCCGTATATCACGATGAAATTTGACGCTTTAGTCTCCAAAGCTGTCTGTAAAACAGCTTGTTCCCTGATTCTATCTACGAATTTCATAATTTAGTGATTTTAGAATTACTAACTGCGAAATTACTAAAAAATAATGGATGAGTTATACTTCGTTACATATTTATATGGAAAATTACGTATATTTAATAATTGCTGCAGCTATTTGCCCTTAAATATTGTTTGAAGACAACAAAAGAAAGTCTGTCAATATTCAAAAAAAAGAGCGGAAAACAACAGGGGTTAACAGAGTTAACAGTTAACACGTGATAAAAACTTTAGCACCTACTCTTCCAGTATGTAAAGAATGTCAATACAAACTATGAATAAGAGAAAAGATTGACAAGCTGGATGAGGAATAAAATCACATAAGCCGTTCTGTTAGAGACCATCAGGTGGTATATGTCTTGCCCGTCAAGTGGGCACTCAGGGACCAAGCGATGGGCATTGACAGACCAAGCGATGGGCATCAGTTGAACAAGCGTCGGGCATTTATTGCCCATGCGGTGTGCACAGAGTGCCCAAAAGTCGGACGATTTTTGGGCACTCCTTGAAGGTCGGCGGCTTTGCTTTTATGCATAATGCCTCATGACGATTTTGTGATACTTAGATGACGTTATTTATGATACTTCTATCAGATTTATGATACTTCTATGATACTTCTTGTAAGATATTTCAAAATGTATCATTCTTCTATCTTATTATATATCAGTTGTTTATCTCTGTGTTCAGCAAAAGGATGATACTTTGACACTTTTTTCTTCAAAATTACGCTAAAATCTGCCGAATAGCTTAAAATGAGCGATTTATGAGTGTTTCACCTCAATGAAGGTAATGATTTGGCAACAGTGCTATTTTCTGCAATGTGCATAGGATTGCTTGTCAAACAACTCTTATCGTTTGCAAAACGACTAATAAAATTTGGATTATTCTATAAATCTATTATAATTTTTTGTTTTTTTACTATCTTCTAAATATAATGATTCTTTTTTCGGTTCTTTTTCAGCTTCTTTAAACTACTCCCTGTTCATTTCTGAATAGGGAGTGAATTGCGAGGCAAATCGTTTATGTGCTGCTTTAAAATGTGAATCGTAGGCATGGTCAGTATAGTTATATTTATAAGGAACGATTTTCCCTTTTCTTAAGCGGACAATACGCCCTTGTTCGTCTATTCGATAGAAGAAAGTATGATAGTAGTTGTCCAAGCATGGATTTTTGTCTTCGTCAAGCCAAGAATTTTCTTCAAATACCTCTAATTTAAGAAGATTACTTTGCTCGTTATATACCCATTTACTTCTTTGAATATCCTCTGTAGGAATATGCCGTTTGCTATTGAAACTGAACTTTATAAATGTGGGGGTAATTTCGTTTATGCCTAAATATAATGCATCTGCAATTTTTCCATCATGCCCATAAGTAACAAGAAATGTTTCATTTGTTTTCCATTCAAAACCAATGCTCTTTATGTTAAAGGCACAGGCAAGGACTTGTGTATATGGTTGACTGACACCGACGAGCCTAACTTCTCTGTTTTGTACCTCTTTACGGTGATAGAAAATATCTCCGAGAAGTTCTTTTACTAAAGTTTCTTTTAGTAGGACACCGCTATCCGGTGGAGCTTGTTGTAAAGTGTAGAAATGAGTATTTATGCTATCTATTTTTTCTACAAGATGCGAAAAACTTACAGACCTTGGTTGGCATAGACAAGAGGATAGCCCCATTGCTATGACCAAGACTATAACGATTGTCAATAAGGAAAGTCTCATATTAACTTTTTACTTTGATATTTAGAACTTAGATTTTTTATCTGTAAGAATATTAATCATTTCCATATCTTTAATTTGCTTTGCGAAATCTAAAGGAGTCATCTCCTTTTTATATTGATGATTAATATCAATGCCTTTATTCACTAAATCAATAGCAATTGCATTTTCACAAGATACAATAGCTTCTTGTAGAAGATTTCTACCATACGCATTGCTATAATTTATATTTCTTTCAAGTATATTTTTTCGTTCATAGATTCTCATTTCAAGAACATTTTATTTATGATAAATCTGTATGCCTTTAACATCTGCGATTCCCTCAAACATAATGGTTTCGTCATCGACTTTATTGATTTTATTTACGTATTGTCTTCCATTTATGTCATTGAGATATAAGGAATCATTTTGCAAACAATAGGTATATCTGTATAGGGTATCAGCTTGTGAGTATAATTCCACCGTACTATCATTGAAAAATTCAATCTCAGGATAATTGATCTGTCTTTCTCCACCATTCAAAGTCCAATGACCAACCAAATCCTCATTAGTGCAAAATTCGGTATTGTCTATTTTCGGAGCACTGATTGTACTAATTGAAAATAACAACCTAAGAATTAATATTGGTACTATCGGACATAGATAATAAAGCCAAGTTGCTCTTAAGTTCTTTGAAAGTTGAAACATAAATCTCAACAAAGGGAACAAGTAGATAGGATACAAGCAGATGGTTATAAGCATACCATAACGACATATTTTGTCTACATCAGAGCGAACAGGGGCATCAAAGAAGAATATAGAAACATAGCATCCCAAGGGCCATAATATCAGCGAAAATGCCATAAGTATAAAGAACACCTTCTGTAAAATAGTGGGTGTTCCTCCTAATATGCGAGCTATTAGCCCTTTATTTTGTTCTTGTTTTATTTCTTCTTTGTTCATGCAAAAACAGTTCCGTTACTTTTAGTTATCTTTCAATCCCTTTTCCAATTCCTCAATAGTCGGCATGGAAGATTTGAAGTCTTTCGGGAAGAGCTTTGACAGTTGATATTCTGATATACCCATTGGTTCTTTGTATGAATCCAAGGCGTATTTTGCCACCACATTGTCTTTGTCCTTGCAAATGAGCAAACCGATGGTAGGATTGTCGATGTCGGTCTTGAACTGATGGTTGACGGCTGACACATAGAAACTTAGTTGCCCCAAGAATGATGGATGGAACGACTGGGCTTTTAGCTCAATGACCACATAGGCATGGAGGTGGGCATTGTAAAACAGCAAGTCTGGGAAGAACTCCTGCTGACCTACCTCCAAACGAAACTGTCTGCCCATATAAGAGAATCCCTTTCCTAGTTCCAAAAGAAAACGTGTTACATTGTTCACCAATTCATCTTCGATGTCACGCTCGTCATATTTCTCCCTTAAGTTAAGGAAGTCCAACTGATAAGGGTCTTTGGTTATCTGTTGCGCCAAGTCGCTTTGTACAGCAGGAAGCGTAGCCTGGAAGTTGGTGATAGCCTTGCCGTCACGCTCATAAAGGTCTGTGTCAAGCCAGTTGAGCAGAACGTCACGCCCCCAATTGTTCTCCCAAGTCTTTCTTACAAAGAACAAAGCCTTATCCATATTACCCTTGCACTTATCTATGATACGACGATGGTGGTCCCAAGGAATAAGAAAAAGCAATTTGAAATCGTCCGCAGTTTGCGGACGATTTTTACTTTGTGCTACAACTCGCTGAATATCTGCAATATACAAGTCCTCTATAAAATTGTCCGCAAGCTGCGGACAATTTGCCTGTAATGGTGCATAGAGCTTATAAAAGTAGCTCATGTACTTCAAATTAGTTGGTGAGAATCCCTTCACCCCTGGCATTTCGTTCTTCAAATCCTGACTGAGATTTTTGTAAAATCCAGAGCCATAAGTATTAGTATATTGCTTAGCTTCAATGTCTCGTCCCAACTTCCAATAGAAGTCCAACAAGTAGCCATTGGTGGCACATGACGCTTTGAGGCGATGGCTGTAGAATCGTTCCTTGAGTTCCACAAGCCAGTCCTTGTAGTCGCAATCATCATGAAGGACTACTGCTAAGTCTATATTTTTCTTTGCCATAATTCTAAAACCATTTAATGCTACAAATATAATGTTTTATCTTGATAATCAATCAGAAAAAATGAATAATTGGCATATATTGCTACTATTTAGACAAATTAAAATTATTATCTGTAAAATTGCCCGACTTAGGAGGACAATTCGTTTGTTCTTTCAAGAGTAACTTGAAAGGTTTCGAGTAACTCGAAACATACCTTGCTGTGTCTTTGTGGACACAATGTGTTTGGGCAAGAATAAAACCTAATACCATTGAAAACACTGCGGTGGTTCGCCCAAGTGGCTTCCGTTTCACTCCTTACTTCCATTTACATAGAAGACTGTCTTGAAAGTGCATCTCATAATTCTTACTTTTTTGTTCGGTGCAAAATTAAACTATGAGAGTTGCATGGCAAAACCAAAACTTACGCAGAATGGGGAAATATGAACCGCCACCGTTAAAAATGCTTATTAGGGCGTTTCCATTGGGTAATGATTTGAAAGCGTTTCTACTTCTCTAATCTGCTTTTTCCTCATTTCCTTGTCACTGCCAACTAAAGCCAACGACTGCCACAACCACTTGAAACTCAAAACAAATGCTCTATTTTGCTATTTTTTGCCTTTTTAGGCGTTCTTTTTCATAAAAATGCCTTCATATAGTGCTACCAAAAAATGCGCATACCAACAGTTTGAATCCAAGGATGCATTTTCCTTGCACATGGTCAAAGACACGGCTGATTTGCTCTATGCCATAGCCTGTTTTCTCCAACGTAGTGTCGTCAAATATGTAACAGCGTTATCAGAAGAGACTTCGGCCTGCTCCTTGCGAAGAATTGCCAAAAAGCGAAGAGCCATACCCATAAGGAGTTTGCGCCAGTCCATGGTAGCCCTGCGCATCATTCGATAATAGCAATTGTGACCTGTGTTCAGAAGGTCATAATATGACTTCTTGTACATGGAATGTATGCTTTCACCTGCTATACGGAAAGGGCAGAGAGACAGGATTAGCTGAACGGAAGGAATGTCTGCTTGCTTCTCCAAGGACATTCTACAGAGCAGATGACCAAGCCCAAATCGGTTGAAAAGTGACATTAAATTCGTTCTCAATGAACTTTTAACACTTAATATGTTGGACAACTCAGAAAATTGCTTAATTTTGCATTCATATCAGTTACTCTTTAGATCGTTGTATTATTGTTGTTTAGCGATTACAAATATACAATTTTTTATTGAGAAACTGTTATTTTTATCCCATTAATTTGGGGTGGGAAACTTTAGTAAAGAGCCCACTTAAAAAAGTCATTTTTACAAAAATCAGCTATTGATTATCAATAAGTTACAAAGATAAAAAATGCGATTTTTGACTTTTTCAAGTGGACTCAGTAAATAATAATTAAAATATGAAGAAAAGAAATTATCTGGGAACATTTGTATATTATTACAATATTCTAAATTATGTTATAAGCGATATGCTTTCCCAATGGGATTTGGCAATAGACACAAAGATAACATTTGGTAAAAACATACTAGGGCATAATGATAAAAAACGATTAAGACGTGATTCGCTATGGGTGGCTAACAATCATTCAATCGCTATAATTGGTGTCCTTTCTGCACCTATAGCCTTGTTGTTTATGGTTTTAGTTAGCCTCTTTCTAGGGCGCAAAATAATGGCCTGCTATATTGTATTGATATTATTTTGTTTGTCGCTTTATATTATGTCCATATCAAAATATGACCATTGCTATTTTGAGTACTTCGAAAGCATACGTGACATCAATATAAAAAAATGGCGTTATCAATGCTTGATGTTTGCGATTGCTGACATGATAGTGGGGGCGGTTCTTGTATGTGTTTTAATTCATATATGAGCCCCCATAAAAATTTGGGGTCGATTTTTATGCTAAATAAAAACACCCTGAAAATTTATGAAAAATAATTTTGGTCGTAAAAATCTTGGCTAAAAGAATTGAAACGAAAACAATTTGGTATAAGCGTAATTTATTAATGCTGACGGCTATCATAAGATCAACCTGTGGATATAGTTCTGCTCTGTAAACCATTATACCACCATCCACACTATCTGATTCATGTTTGCGCTACTTGTCCGAAATGAGATGAGACAAGGCTGGGGTATTCTTTATCCTTTGAATCTCTGAATCAACAAGCGGCAGTATTTCTTGTTTTACCTTACGATAGTTGGCTTCGATGGTCTCTTTGAGATTATCGGAGCCAACTTCGTTTTGAAACGGCTTTGATTTTTCCATCATTTCTTATCGTTTCTCATTCTTTTTATTTACTTTTGCATCGTCTTAGCGGATTATTCTGTCAATATATTAATCATAGATTATTTGGACTCATAAAATGAAACAGAATGATATAATTTCAATTCTTCAAGATAATGATATTTCTGAATATTATTCCTTGAAGAATTTATGTATTGAAGGCTATGCTTTTCCATACCAAGAAGCGCTTAAAATAGTGCAAATATGCAAATTTTTAGTGATTCCAATCTTTGGTGGTGATGTATATAGTATGAATAATTCTACTATAGAGAACTCAGATGATAATTGGTATTATAATAGGACTCCAAGTGAGTCATTTTATGATTACGTGCAAAATAGTTGTAATAAATCTGAATCTTACATAAGGACTTTTAAAAATCATTCTTGTGATAGGCCTTTATTTTCCTTTGTCATAGAAGATCAATTAGAATAATCGAATACTGGCCTAATAGGCGGTGCAGCTCTTGGTGGATTAGCTGGTTCTGGCGCAGGTTCTGTTCCTCTTGGAATTGCTGGCGGAATTGCTGGTGATTACTATGGAGGAGAATTAGGAGAATAGCTCTCTGATCTATTTTTGACTTTTTTGCACACAAGTTCTTTAAATAATATTTATAAGATTACGTTTATTAGATATGAAACTATTTGTAATAAGACTATTATATTCTCTATATTGTGCAGAAAGATGGAGTTATCGCATCCCGATGCGAATACTTGGACCTTTTATCAATCGTGTATGCAAATGGCTATATTTTTGGAATCCGTTTGGCTATATTCAGGAAAATAATCCAACGTTAGAGCACTATATAAAAAATGTGTATAAAACGCTGGAAGTTGTTTTTTATGATATAAATATAGGAATAGGTATTGCGCGTGCAGAAGGAACATTAGCTTTTATGTTTGTTCCTTATGAAATGCTTATTCTGTCAGTTTTCAAGAAACTTAGAATACTTCCTATTCAGAATTCCCATTTCCTTATATTTCTTATAATCACTTGTGGTCTCTCTTTACTGTTTACCCACTTTTTGGGTCAAAAAAATGAGGAATATATAGGCTATTTCCATAAATTTGAAAGTCATAAGAATAATGCCGTTTGGCATGTTATTTCTTCTATATTTTTCTTCGGCGCAGTTTGTGCAGGTATAATCAGCATTATGTGGTGGAATGAAAACTAAAGCAGGAACAGAAAATATGAAAAAAATATGTTTTATTTCAATAGTAGCTTTTATTATGCTGCTTTGCATGGCCTCTTCGCCTCAACAGAGTCTGCAATCCCGATTATTTGGTTTTTGGGCGCCAAGTGGTGATGAGGTTACTGTGTTAAAAATTGATAAGGATAGTTTGTATTATGTAGATGAATATCCTATTGTGGCAATACCTTATCAGTTTGCAGGTGATAGTATGTCCCTAGACTATTGGGGGAACACTATCGTACAACACATCTCATTTCGCAAGGATACGCTCGTTATGAAAAATCAGTGGGGCGACGTTAGTTGTTTTGTACCTGTTAAATAATTCGATCTGTATGGTTGAAACAGCCAGAAAGGGCAATTTCAACCATACATAAACGGTATCTCAACTGTTCAGGACCGAATGTTAACGCATGACAGATACCAGTTGCTCTCTTAACGTTTCCACTCCAGGAAAGCTTGTCTTCTGATAGGTTATCTTTCCTTCCTTATTTACAACAAAATAGGTAGGAATGCCTGAGAACTTATCCTTTATACTTATCTGTTATCGTGGGCAATATCTGCTGTAGATATAGAAAATTTGCTAAGAAATAACATTATTTGTTTGGTTGTTTGCCGAATAAATACTATTTTTGCAGTATGAACAAATAACTCAAAAAAGGGAGATTATGAAAAGTATTAAAAGAATGGCTCTTGGAGCCATGGTGGCTTTGATGATGATGACATCATGCGGAACCACGCAGACCGTGCCTCTTACAGGTCGCACACATCGCATCTCGGTGTCAGACGAGCAAGTGCTCAGCCTCTCCAACCAAGAATATACCAAGTATATGGCGACTGCCAAGAAGTCGACCAATGTTCAACATACGGCCATGGTGCAAAGGGTAGGGCGCAAACTGGCTACAGCCGTGGAAACCTATCTGAAGCAGAATGGCTTTGCCAACGATGTGAAAAACTATGCCTGGGAATTCAATCTCGTGCAGGACAAGAGTGCCAACGCCTTCTGTATGCCTGGTGGAAAAATTGTGGTGTATGAAGGCTTGTTGCCCTATACACAGAATGAGACGGCTCTTGCCATCGTCTTGGGACATGAAATTGCTCATGCTGTGGCAAAGCACAGTGCCGAGCAGCTTACCAAGCAGCAAAACCAACAGGTAGGTACCAACATCCTGGGCAATGTGCTCAATCAGGCTGTAGGCAGCGGTGTAGGCGATTTGGCGAGTGCCGTGGCTGGAAAGTATTTCTCTTTCCGCAACTTGAAGTATTCGCGCGACAATGAGACTGAGGCCGACTATATGGGACTTATCTTTGCTGCCATGGCAGGCTACGATCCTCAGCAGGCCATTCCGTTCTGGAAACGTATGTCGCAGGGCAACAGTTCCAACCAGAATGACATCTTCAGCGACCATCCTTCCGATGCCAAGCGAATAGCTGCTTTGCAAAAGGAAATGCCTACAGCGCTCAAGTATTATCATCCTGCCAAGAATACAAAGAAAAGGTAAGCTTGGGAGAGAATGAACTGACAAAAGCACGGGCAGACCAAAGAATGTGCTTTCGTGACAACCTCTTAGCATGAATGCAGTAGGAAGAACTAACTAAAAATTCAAAGATATGATTGATTACATCTCACAAAACCTTTGGCTGTTCTGGACGGTGATTACCTTCCTGTGCCTGATTATGGAGTTGTCTTCGGGCGATTTCTACGTAACGTGTTTTGCCATTGGTGCCATTGTCAGCATCTTAGTTGCATGGATGGGCTTGCCCTTCTGGTTGCAGATTGTGGTATGGGCGGTTTGCTCCGTGCTGAGTATCTGGCTTATTCGTCCGCACCTGCTGCATATTATCAAGCATGGTGCCGATGACAGAGTGAGTAATGCCGATGCCTTGTTGGGACAGGTAGGCGAGGTAAGCCAGTGCATCGTAAAGGGCGGTTATGGTCGCGTGAAACTCGATGGTGACGACTGGAAGGCTGAGGCTCCTTCTGCACTTGAGGATATTGCCGAAGGTGCCAAGGTGAAAATCGTGGGCAGAGAGTCCATCATCTTGAAGGTGGAGGAGATCGTAAGATAATTAATAACCCTAAAACATAACGATTATGATTGGAATTTATGTATTGGCTGCCATCGTTGTGCTGGCCCTTATTTTTGTAAAGAAAACGATTGTTATCATTCCTCAGAGTGAGACAAAGATTATAGAGCGTCTGGGACGTTACTATGCAACCCTCAGACCTGGTATCAACATCATTATACCATTTATCGACCGTGCCAAGGAGATTGTGGCTATGCGCAATGGAAGATATATGTACACCAACACTATCGACCTGCGTGAACAGGTGTATGATTTCGACCGACAGAACGTGATCACAAAAGATAATATCCAGATGCAGATCAATGCTCTGTTGTACTTCCAGATAGTAGACCCCTTCAAGAGTGTGTACGAAATCAACAATCTGCCCAATGCCATCGAGAAACTTACACAGACAACCCTGCGTAACATCATCGGCGAGATGGAACTGGACCAAACTTTGACCTCGCGCGATACCATCAATACCAAGTTGCGTGCGGTATTGGACGATGCTACCAACAAGTGGGGTATTAAGGTAAATCGTGTGGAGTTGCAGGATATCACTCCTCCTGAGAGTGTGCTCAGAGCCATGGAGAAACAGATGCAGGCAGAGCGTAACAAGCGTGCCACTATCCTGGCTTCCGAGGGTGAGAAGGAAAAACAGCGCCTGCTTTCTGAAGGTGAGAAGGCTGCTATCGTCAACAAGGCTGAGGCTGTCAAGCAGCAGGCCATCCTCAAGGCTGAGGGTGAGGCTACTGCACGTATTCGCAAGGCTGAGGCAGAAGCTATTGCTATTCAGAAAATTACAGATGCCGTAGGACAGTCTACCAATCCTGCCAACTATCTCTTGGCACAGAAATACATCGCCATGATGCAGGATGTGGCTCAGGGTAAGGACAACAAGGTTGTATATCTGCCTTACGAGGCTTCCAACCTGATGGGCTCTATCGGCGGCATTAAGGATCTTTTTAAGGGATAATCAAAAACGAAACGATGAATAAGAATATCTGTATTGTGGCGGGTGCACGACCCAACTTTATCAAGGTGGCACCCGTCATCAGAGCGATTGTAAACGCCCAAAAGAATGGACAGCCCATCAACTACAGCTTGGTTTATGCCGGCTGTGAGGACGATCCTACACTCGAGGACTCTCTCTTCGACGATTTGGAGATAAGTCGTCCTGATATCTATTTAGGTGTGGACTGCGAGAATCTCAACGAACTCACAGGACAGGTCATGTCTAAGTTCGAGCTTTATCTGCAGCAGAATCCTACAGATGTGGTTATAGTGGTCGACGACCTTGCCTCTACCATGGCTGCAGCCATCGTTACCAAGAAGCAAGGCATTCTGTTGGCACATATTGCCGCAGGCACCCGTAGCTTCGACATCACTATGCCCAAGGAAATCAACCGACTGGTTATCGACGGACTGTCTGATATCCTCTTTACTGCGGGTATTTCCAACAACAGCATCGCCAACAAGGAGGGCGCCGAGCTTTCCAAGGTCTATATGGTGGGCAATGTGCTCATTGATAATATCCGTTTTCTGCAGCAGCGCATGAAGCGTCCACAGCTGATGGACGACAAGCAACTGAAGGAGGGACAGTACATCGTGCTGACGCTCAACCGCAAGGCCATCATCAATAATAGCGAGGAGATGCGCAGCTTAGTGTCTGCCGTGGTTTCCTCTGCTCATGAGGCTGGTGTGCCTGTAGTGGCTCCGCTTCGTGGCAAGGCTCGCCAGGAGGTAGAGGCTATGGGCTTGGAGGGCATCATGCTGATAGAGGCTCAGGGCTATTTGGATTTCAGCTATCTCACAGCTCACGCCATGGGCATCGTTACTGACTCAGGAAATGTGGCAGAAGAAGCCACCTTCAACGGTGTGCCTTGTATCACGCTCAATAGCTATACTGAGCATATCGAGACTGTGAAGATCGGTACCAATGTGCTGGTGGGCGAGGATGCTGACCGTCTTGTACTGATGACGAAGGTCTTGCTGAGAGGCGAATGGAAGAAAGCGGGCATTCCCGACAGATGGGACGGAAGATCTGCCGACCGTATCGTCCAGATACTGGTCAATGAATAATGCTTTTCTGGTCAGCTGCAGCCATTCCATGTCCTTAGGAGGGCATTGTTATGGATAAGGCAACAACAGAATTGATGCATAAAAAGAAAAAGGGACAACTGAAACTGTTGCCCCTTTTTCTGTCTTAACTCCTTAACTTCCTCATTTAATACAGACGTTCACGATTTGACTTGATGCGATAAGCATCCGACGTTAATCAGTCCTGCCGGGATAATTGTATTGGTCGAAGTAGACTGGAGTCTTGTTGTTGTACCAGATGCCTTCTACGTTCAGTCCGATAGAGAAATTCTTGTTGACATTGTATTTCACTCCTGCTCCCAGTACATTGGCACCGGCTGCCCCCATGCCATAGCCCAACGGCATGACACCTGTTGCAGGCCAACCCCATCCATAATAGGGATAACCTCTATAGAGATTGCCGTATCGGCTGTAATTGTTGTTCACGCTCAGTTGGCCGTAAACGTAGGCTTCCCAGTGCTCGTTGAACCGATAGCCAAGGATGGCGTACAGGCCTACATCACGATAGCTGTCGCTTCCCCAGAAGGTGTTGTTGAAATAGCCACCGCCTGCTATCCACAACTTGCCGTCCTTGGTGAGCGGAGCCAGATAGGTGGCGTTGATGTTCTGCGAGAAACCGCCCTTGTGTGGCAGGTTCTTGCCAAAGGTGGCAAAGGCAGAAAGGTCGAGCGATACGTTCAGTCCCCGGTGCAGTCCGTAACCATACGTACTGAAGGGCATCATACTGACGGGATTGTAGAAGAAACTGCTGTCGCCAGCATACACCGACCTGTCGCCAGCATACATCGATTTGCTGTCTGTATCCTGGAATGGAGCCAAAGCCATCAAACTTTTCTTGGCAACGGAGTATTGGGTATTCTTTACCGGCTTACCCTTGTATATGAGAGGCTGTTCGGCCTGGAAGATGGTGTCGCCTGGCAACAGCCAGTCTTCACGTGGATTGTCGCTACTGTGGAGCGAACCGAGATGAACCTGCTGTGCATGAACAGAAGCACAGCAGAGGATGAGCATGAAGAAATATGCTATTTTACTTTTCATAATGATTCAACTTTTTAGGCTTTCGTGAGCCTGATATTCTTGTTATTCACGTACAAACTTACAACTTTTTAGACGAAAGCGATCAGATGTTTATATTAAAAAACAATAAATAGGAATGTTTTGGTTAAAAAAGCATTACCTTTGTCTTGTAATAATAAAAAGTATGAATATGAGAAGAACTTTTTTGTTTATAATGTACTGTCTGCTTCTGCCTCTGATGGCTTGTGCGCAGACTGATAATGTCGTACCCGATACGGCCGCTTTCCATCAGGATGCCACCTGTCCAGAGGTGCTGATAGAAACAAACATGGGCAATATCCGCGTGGCGCTTTACAACGATACACCTCTTCATCGAGACAATTTCCTGAAGTGGGTGAGGATGGGCTATTATGATGGTTGCATCTTTCAGAGAGTCATCAAGAACTTTATGATCCAGGGCGGCAATCCTGGCACACGAAAGGTGACGCCCGGCAAGGTGGAGCGCTTCGATACTGCCTACACTGTGCCTGCCGAGATACGTTATCCCAAATATTATCACAAGCGTGGACAGCTCTGTGCTGCCCGTGAGGGCGATGACGTGAACCCACAGAAAGCTTCGGCACCTTGCGATTTCTACATCACCTGGGGACGCAATTTTTCTGCACGGCAGATGGAATATCTGGTGCAGAAGATGAAAGGCGAGGACAAGGTGTACGCCATTCCCAATGAGCAGGTGCAGGCTGGATATGTGAAATATGGCGGCGTGCCCCATCTTGATGGTGGCTACACAGTCTTTGGCGAAGTGCTTGAAGGACTGGATGTGGTAGAGAAAATCCAGAATGTGGAGACCGACAAAAGCAATAATGACCGTCCTCTGCAGGATGTTGTTATCATCAAAGCTACGGAAGTCAAAAAATAGACAATATATATAATAAGGTATATAGGGCTGAAAAACGCAATAGGCTTCGTTGGCAAACGCAATAGGCTTCGTTGGCAGAAGAAGGCGGCTTCGATGTCAGATGAAAGCGGCTTCGTTGGCAGATGAGGGCTTCCTGTAGAATTTCCATAGAGCAGAAAATCTTGGAAGATATAAGCATCTTTATGCACGAAAACAATAAATTGCAAGGTTTTGTGTAAAAAATCTGTCAATTTGTTTGGTGGATACAAATAAAAATGCTACTTTTGCAATCGTATAACACAATTGAGGGAATACCCCATTGTAGTAGACAATAAATAAAAGAAAGAACAATGAAGAAGTTTAACGCATACTTTTATAGCTTTTATTTTTACTTTGCAAGCAATTGTAAAGCGGGAAGTTGCGTATAATTTCAACTTAGGATATTAAGATTAAGAAATCTATCGAAACGGTCCCGCTCCTTGGAGAGTGAGGACCGTTTTTCATAACAGATACAAACAATATAGATGAAGAGAATAGCAATACAAGGCGAGTTGGGGTCGTTTCATGACATAGCTGCCCATCAATATTTCGGTGATGAACAGGTGGAACTGATTTGTTGCGCCACCTTCGAGGAGGTGTTCGAAAACATCAAGCGCGATCCTACAGTCATCGGCATCGTAGCCATCGAGAATACCATAGCGGGCAGTTTGCTCCACAACTATGAGCTTCTGCGCCAAAGTGGAACGACAGTAGTAGGCGAGCACCGACTCCATATAGAGCACAGCATCTGCTGTTTGCCCGATGATGACTGGAGTACACTTCAGGAGGTTCATTCCCATCCTGTGGCATTGATGCAGTGTGGCAGATTCCTCGCCAATCATCCCGACCTGAAAGCTGTAGAGGCTGAAGATACCGCAGGTTCGGCTGCCTTTATTGCCAAGCATCAGGTAAGGGGATGGGCTGCCATCTGCTCAACTTATGCAGCCGAGATGTATGGCATGAAGGTGCTGCAAGAAGGCATCCACGACAATCCGCACAACTACACGCGCTTCCTCGTGGTGAGCAATCCGCAGAAGGCAGCTCTCCTTCGACCCATTGAGAAGGCCAACAAGGCAAGCATCGTCTTCAGCCTTTCCCACGACAAGGGATCGCTCTCCAAGGTGCTCACCATCTTGAGCTTCTACGATGTGAACCTGACCAAGATTCAGTCGCTGCCCGTCATCGGACATGAGTGGGAATATCTCTTCTATGTAGACCTCACTTTCGACAACCTTACCCGATACCGCCAGAGTATTGATGCCATCACACCACTGGTGAAGAAAATCAAGGTTCTCGGCGAGTACGAGGAAAGAGAGTAGGAGTTGAAAAAAGTTATAAAAGTAAAAAAGTAAAAAAGTAAAAAGGTAAAAGGGTAAAAAGGTAAAAAAGTAAAAAGAGCCTTGCTGCCGATTACACTCAACACTTAACATTAAACATTCAACATTAAACATTAAATAAAATGATACAGCCAGCCAATAGAGTAACCGAGATACAGGAATACTACTTCAGCCGCAAACTGAAAGAAGTAGCCCAGCTCAATGCAGAGGGAAAGGACATCATCAGCCTTGCCATCGGAAGTCCAGATATGCCACCATCAAAGCAGACCATCGACAAGCTCTGCGAAGTGGCTCAGAAGTCCGACACACATGGATATCAGCCCACAGTGGGCATTCCTGAACTGCGAAAGGCAATGGCAGAATTCTATAAGAGATGGTACGATGTAGACCTCGACTGGGCTACAGAGATACAGCCGCTGATAGGCAGCAAGGAAGGCATCCTGCACGTTACCCTGGCTTTCTGCAATCCTGGCGACGAGGTGCTGATTCCTAATCCTGGCTATCCCACCTATACTGCCATCAATAAGATTTTGGGTACCAAGATAACTTATTATGATCTCAGAGAAGACAATGGATGGCAGCCCGACTTCGAAGCCTTGGAGAAGATGGACCTGAGTCATGTCAAGCTGATGTGGACCAACTATCCCAATATGCCTACAGGAGGCAATGCCCGCATGGAGACTTACGAGCGACTGGTAGAGTTTGCCAAGAAGCACAATATCGTTGTAGTGAACGACAATCCTTACTCACTCATCCTCAATGAACACCCCATGAGCATCATGCAGGTGCCGGGAGCAAAAGACTTCTGTATCGAATTCAATTCGCTGAGCAAGAGTCATAATATGCCCGGATGGCGTGTGGCGATGATTTCGAGCAACAAGACTTTCATCTCGTGGATTCTCAAGGTGAAGAGCAATATCGACAATGGCTCGTTCCGAGGCATACAATTAGCTGCTGCCGAGGCCATGATAGGTAACAGCGATGAATGGCACCACGAAAACAATATCGACAACTATCGCCGTCGTCGTGATATCGCCGAACAGATTATGGACGTGATGGGCTGTACCTACGATCCTAAGCAGGTGGGCATGTTCCTTTGGGGTAAGATACCTGAGAACTATGCCGATGTGGAAGACCTGACCGAGAAAGTGCTCCACGAGGCACGGGTGTTCATTACCCCAGGCTTTATCTTCGGAAGCAACGGCAAGCGTTATGTGCGCATCAGCCTGTGTGCCAAGGACGACAAGATGAAGGAAGCCTTGCAGCGCATCAAGAAGCTCTTCGCATAGAGTCTTCACCTTAAAGTAAGCAGAAAACATTCACATTAAAAAATATAAAAGATTAAGATATGGAATTAGAATTAGAACCTTTACGTCTTCCCAGTGATCAGGAACGTCCCATCGTAATAGCAGGACCATGTTCTGCCGAAACCGAGGAACAAGTTATGACAACCGCCAAGCAGTTGGCAGAAAAGGGATGCCACATGTTCCGTGCAGGTGTGTGGAAGCCACGTACCAAGCCAGGAGGCTTCGAGGGAAATGGCGAGACTGCTCTTCCCTGGATGAAGCAGGTAAAGGAGGAGACCGGCATGCTGACAGCTACCGAGGTGGCAACACCCGAGCATGTGGAGCTGGCTCTTAAGTATGGCATCGATGTGCTGTGGATAGGTGCCCGCACTTCTGCCAATCCATTCGCCATGCAGGCATTGGCCGACAGTCTGAAAGGTGTCGATGTGCCTGTGTTGGTCAAGAACCCTGTCAATCCCGACCTGGAACTTTGGATAGGAGCCTTGCAGCGTATCAATCAGGCTGGTATCAAGCGATTGGGAGCCATCCATCGTGGTTTCTCAAGCTTCGACAAGAAGATCTATCGCAACCTGCCTATGTGGCAGATTCCTATCGAGCTGCATCGCCGCATTCCTCAGTTGCCTATCGTCTGCGACCCAAGCCACATCGGTGGACGTCGCGACTTGATAGCACCATTGTGTCAGCAGGCTATGGATCTCGGTTTTGATGGTCTTATCGTCGAGAGCCACTGCTGTCCTGACGATGCATGGAGCGATGCCAAGCAGCAGGTTACTCCCGATGTACTCGACTACATTCTCAGTCTGCTTGTCGTTCGCGATGAGCACTACTCTACAGAGGGACTGCATCAGTTGCGTGGACAGATCGACGAACTGGACAATCAGTTGATGGAGCTTTTGGCAAAGCGCATGCGTGTGTGCCGTGAGATTGGTACATACAAGAAGGAGCACAATATGACAGTTCTGCAGACCAACCGCTACAACGAGATTCTCGACAAGCGTGCTGCTCAGGCTTCACTCTGTGGCATGAGTCCAGAGTTTGCTGCCCAGATATTCGAGCACATCCATGAGGAGAGTGTTCGCCAGCAGTTGGAAATCCTGAACCAGAAGTAATTCATACGCTTCGTTCTTCAATCATAAAGAGATATGAGAATATTGATAATGGGAGCAGGCAAGATGGGAAGTTTCTTCATCGACCTGCTCAGCTTCGACCACGAGGTGGCCGTATACGAGAAGGATGCCAAGCGGTTGCGCTTTACCTACAACTGTCTGCGCTTCACCAAGTTGGAGGAGATAGCCGAGTTCAAACCCGAGCTCGTCATCAATGCCGTGACGGTGAAGTACACCTTGCCTGCCTTTGAGGAGGTGTTGCCCTGGTTGCCCAAGGACTGTATCATCAGCGATATAGCCAGTGTGAAGACAGGCCTGCACGAGTTTTATACGAAGAGTGGTTTCCGTTTTGTCAGCACGCACCCGATGTTTGGTCCTACCTTTGCCAATCTGAATCAGTTGTCAGAGGAGAATGCCGTCATCATCAAGGAAGGCGACTATATGGGCAAGATATTCTTCAAGGATCTGTACCAGCAGTTGGGACTCAACATGCACGAGTACACCTTCGACGAGCACGACCAGACCGTGGCTTACTCGCTGAGTATTCCTTTTGCCAGCACTTTCGTTTTTGCTGCTGTGATGAAGCATCAGGATGCACCTGGTACTACTTTCAAACGTCACATGAACATTGCCAAGGGCGTACTCAACGAGGACGACTATCTGTTGCAAGAAATTCTCTTCAACCCCTATACTTCAGGACAGTTGAGCCAGATTCGTGAGGAGCTTGCCGAGCTGATCGATATCATCGACCATAAGGATGCCGGTCGCATGAAGGCTTTCCTCACCAAGATACGCAATAACGTAAAGGAAGATATTGAAATAAAGAATTAGAAAAAGTCGGAAGGCCTCTTCTTTGTGCCAATTCCAATAGATCCCTCCAGTTTCACGTGCTGTCGTTTCGTATCTTCGATATCGTATTTCGTGAGTGCCTTTGGCTTGTTGCCGAAGACTATTTGTTTAGGGTCTGCTGAATTAATTCAGCAGACCCTAAATGAATGCAAAGATACTGCTTTTCTAAAATTAGGGCATAGAATGAGGAAAACTTTCTAAAATTAGGGGCTAAGGTTAAACAATAAGGATTATTCCGTTGTGAATTTTGTTATGGAATCCTGAAGTTGCCACAATTCTGTATAATCTTTCATCATACTTATACTTTTTACAAGAACATGGTCATGAAAACAGGTAGAAGTATTGTCTCTTTATCCTTTTTAAGATCCTTGGTATATATTAAGTACCTGTTACTGATATGCTCCGAATATTTTTTGCAAAATTCATCCAACGACTTATGTGTCTGATAGCCAGAAGATTTTACCTCAATCGGCCACAGCTTGCTTCCACGTGATAGTAAAAAATCAACCTCGTAATTGTGGTTTGATGTTTTGGATCGCCATGTATGGTAGAAAAGCCTGTTGCCTGTTGCCACAAGCATTTGAGCTACAATATTTTCATATACGTAGCCCAAGTCAGCTGATAACTTGTCACTAAGAAGTTTCTGATAGATGACATTCTCGGTTACATCTTTATCCCAAAAGGCCAGCGTGACAAAAAGCCCAGTGTCCCCCATAAACATCTTGTACTGGGCGTAGTCCATATGTGCAGGAAGCCCCACATTAGGATTGTTTGAGTGGTGAGCGAAATTTACGGTAAGGCTATCTTCCATGTCGCGCAAGAACTCGGCGATTATTTCTGAGGATTCATTTTTCCCTAAGATGCTGGTTTGTTGGTATCGGCTGGCATTTTTACTAAGCTGGGCGGGTATTGCACTAAACATCTTGGATATCTTACCAGATGGGTCTATCTTCAAAAAATCATCTATATATATATCCAGGATTTCCCTCTTCTTGTTATCAACCTCTGTTAAGTTATTTGTTTTCAAATAAGTATAGACAGCTTGTGGCATGCCCCCAACTAACATGTACAGCCTAAAGTCACGACGAAGTTTCCTCATGGTTGCATCACCTAAAGAACGTTTGCTATTGAAACATTCTCTAAGCATATCAATTGTAACATTGTCATTCAAAGCCCAGCGAAACTCCTCATAGTCCATAGGATACATCGTAAGTCGTGTTTCCTCACTTGGTATAACGATTCCCTTGGTGTTCTTCCGGATAGAAAGCAATGACCCTGTCTCAATATAGTCATATCTGTGATCTTTGACCAAATATTTAATGGCCTCACGAGCTTGGGGACACTTCTGAACCTCATCAAAAATGATTACAGATTTACGTTCGTATAATCTTACACCATATATAAATTGAAGTTGCATGAAAAAATGATTGCGGTCAGAAATGTTGTCAATAGCCTCCCACAAGGCTGTTGGTGCATCAGCAAAGTCGATGAGTATATAGCTTTTATACTCGTTTTTTGCAAATTCCTCTGCTATTGTGGATTTCCCTACACGACGTGCTCCCTTGATGAGAAGTGCTGTAGAACCATCTCTGGTCTGCTTCCAGTTAAGCATTTTATCATATAGTTTACGCTTAAAAACTTTTCCCATAATCTATTCTATTTATTGGGTGCAAATTTACGATATTTATCCTAAATCCCCAAATCTTTTTGGTTAAAAAACAGAAGAATCCCCAAATGTTTTTACTGAAATACAAGAAGAATCCCCAAATGTTCTTACATAAAAAGCAGAAGAACCCCAAAAAGTTTGGCCATTTTTCCGTTGTGAATTTTGGGCGGGATGACTCGCCCTTTTTTATTATCATTTGGAGATTATTTCTACTTGTTTAATTGGATTTCCAATATTGTATCTTGCGAAAGTTGAGTTACATCAAATGTTGGATATATTCATCCAGCTATAATCCGCAAAACGAAATGTTAGCGTTTTGTAAAACGAAATGTTCAATTCGC
>OKUI01000147.1_pt1 | contig 29790 bp, 25 predicted proteins | sample 1606531 | NCBI WGS metagenome assembly OKUI01 (sample SAMEA3882506, study PRJEB24775) | human gut metagenome | biome: human-associated habitat; feature: intestine environment; material: feces | place: Netherlands | collected 2009/2010
AGAATTGGCGGTATTTTCGAGGATAGATGTCTTTTTGAAGGAGGAGTGTGCCGGTGGCACATGACTGAAGAGAAAAGACATCTAGACCGAAAAGACAATCAAAGATCACCAAGTTATTTTTTAAGGATAGCTTAAGACAGTCTCCCCCAAATGTGCTTGGAAACTTTTTGGGAAGAGAACATGAGGTTTCTGACACTGATTACTGAACACGGCTTCTGTAACAGAAACCGCCAAGGCCGCTTGCCAGAAAACCACAAGCACAAGAGGATGGTCTATAAAGAGGTGAGAGGCAGATTGATGTGGCTGACCCCCGCTTTCGGGGATAGGGTCAGGCACAGTGACCGGCTTCTGAACGTGGCCAAATGCGCATCTCTGTGCTTGCAGTTTGTAAAGTGGAGAATGGCACCTCCAAAAACCGGACATTGAGCATGAGGTTGCAGAACCAACAATTGCCGAAACTGTGGTTACAGTGCTTGTGACAGCATCGGAATCGCGGAACTGTCAAATGTGGAATCCTATGCCGAGAGCCACTGCTTTTTCAACAAAATAGTAATCTGTCATGTCCAAAAGACAAGCCTGCAGATGCACCAAAGGGTTGAGACACAACTTAGCCGTTGAATAATTGCGTCAACGGATAATAATCGCGACCTTTGCACAAGGAAAGAGACTACGGTTTTTTTGATGCGGCTCTCACAAAAAAAGAGACTATGGTTTTCTTGATGCGAATTTCACAAAAAAGAGACTACAGTTTTCTTGATGCGGCTTTCACAAATATGTACAGTACTATGGCAAACTTCTATGATTACTATGTGTCGAACGACTCCGAGGAAAATGAAGGGCAGGCGAAAGCAGCCCGGATGGACTTCAAGACAAGGAGCCGGGATAAACGTTCAGAGAACGAGAGTCCCCTCGGCGAAAGTTCAGATGATGCCTATGGCGGAAGATCAGATGATGCCCACGGCAGCAGTATCAGGAGCGAGAAAAGAGTTCCTGTCAAAGTAGACAAAGGGCAGCCGGTCACGGCAGATAAAGGGTTTGAGGCAATCGAATGGAATGGATGTGCCGGAGGCAGATGCGGCAGTACCGGTGAATTGAGGGGGAATCCGGGAGGAGAATGGAACGGCAGGACAGACGGTGGAGGGTGGGCGGACAAGGCTGTGGATGACTGCTCCCATATATACTCAGACGGCACCTCAGTCAACAGTTTGTTCGACACAAGGCAGGAAAAGATAGCCGTCATGAATATGATCGCGATATTGGCATATTCATACAATGTGAAGATTCTGGTACAGCAGGTCATGACGACCCATGTGCATCTGATTGTGAGCGGTACGGCGTGGGATCGGGAACGTTTCGTGCGGGAGCTCAGAAGGCGGTTGATTCTTTGGGCGGCGGATAGGAAGCATAGTACCAACGCCACAATCATGGTGGGCAACGATGCCATAAGGAGCGAGCGCGAGTTGATGAACAAATTCATGTATGTCTATAGGAACGCGATAGTGGCAGGCTACCCTGGGATGCCATGGGAATATGTCGGAGGGCCGGGGAACATATTCTTTGCCGTTCATGAAATGAAAGGAGGTTGCCCTGTCAGCAAACTGACTGAAAGGGAGAAAAGAGCAACATTCCGCACGCGGGTGAAGATTCCTGATGAATGGAGGTTCAATGAGGAAGGCCTGATTCTCCCATGGTGCTATGTTGATGTGGCAAGAGTCGAACGATTGTTCAAATCGCCCAAAGTGTTCATCGCTTTTTTGAGCCAAAGCAAGAAGATAGAGTCGGAAATAGACATGGAATGTTCTCGTGAATATGTCCGAGTCTTCAGTGAGAGAGAATTGCGATCGGAATGCAAGGAATTGTTCTTGAATATGTTCGGAAAGGTTTCTGCGTCAAGGGCAAACCTTGAGGAAAGGCTTGCTGTCGCCCGGAAAGTTTGGGGCGACAAAAAAACTTTTTCGATTTCGTCCCTAAGCCGTGTCACTCTCGTACCCCAAAGTGTGCTTGAGACAATTTTTGGAAAGAAGTCGTGAGCGGATCCGTCACTGGATGCCGGACACATGAATCCTGTAACAGAAACCGTCACGGGCCACGGGTCACGGGTCACGAGTACGAGCCACAGGTCACAGGCAAGAGCCACAGGTCACGAACACGAGCCACGGGGCACTGGCAAGAGCTACAGGCCACGAGCACGAAAGGTAGGTCTGTAGAGGCGTGAGAGGCAGATTGATGTGGCTTACCCCCACTTTCGTGGATAGGGTCAAGCACAGTGACCGGCGTCTGAACGTGGCCAGAAGCACATCCCTGCACTCGTGGCTTGTGAAGAAAAGAATGCCGCCAACGCCAACTTCCCATTCTACGCCTTCACCTCGAAGAACTTGCGGCGGGCGTGAGCCGGCTCCGGCAGCCCGGAAGAATCTTCCCTTTCATCCCCGGGAAGTGTAAGCACACGATGCAGCACCGCTCCGATTACGACCGGAAGGCTGCCGTTGGCAACCGGCAGAAACCCTTCCGGAACGATTTCACGGGCATACTTCCGCTTCCACCAGAAGTACTGGTGCTCTGGAATGCCTTCCTCTTTCAACAGGGCCTTGATTGCTGTCCCTTTCTCCCGGGCCTCGCCCTGGATCTCTTCGATTTGTTCGCGTGTAAGCATGTCAGTTTATATTAGTGGTGCAAAGTTATATACCTCTTAATCAAACTGACAGTCGTACTTTATCGAATGCTTACCTCACGATGGACACCCTTGCCTTTGGCTATGTAATTCCCGCTATTAGGGCTTACTCGGGACTTGCACCCGTTAGACAATGCTCATGCCGAGCATACTACAATGAATGCTGCACAAATTACTTTATTTGTGCAGCATTTTCGTTTTTATAAGCACAAAGAGTTATAAAAACGTAAGTTTTTTGAGCCGTTTTAAATATTTTTCGTATCTTTGCGCTTACATTTCGAAATTGCCCATCAGCAACTGTTCGATGTATTATCAAAACAAACAATAAAAAGAATATTTTATGGACGAAGCAATCAAACAAATCGGTGAAAGGCTGAAAGGTCTCCGCGAGGTTCTCAATATTCCTGCCGAGGAAATTGCAGAACTGTGCGAAATCAGTCTTGATCATTACCTCAAGATAGAATCCGGTGAGGCGGATCCTTCTGTTTATCGCCTGTCAAAAATCTCTAAGCGATACGGCATCGACCTTGACGTATTGCTCTTCGGCGAGGAACCTCGCATGAAGGGATACTACGTTACCCGCAAGGGACAGGGACCGGAGATAGACCGCAACAACCAGTATAAATACCAGAGCCTTGCCGTAGGATTCAAGGATAGAAAGGTGAATCCGTTTATGGTACAGGTGGATCCGTTGCCAGGCGACAAGAAGCCGAACAAGAACGGACACGACGGACAGGAATATGATTATGTGATAGAGGGACAGCTCGAAGTTACCATCGAAGAGAAGGTGATGGTGCTGAACCCTGGCGACAGCATCTACTTCGACAGTAGAAAGTCGCATTGTTTCCGCTCACTTAATGGTGAGCCAGCCAAGTTCCTTTGCATCATCATTTAAGTTTCCTTATATCATTATTTAGAAGAGTAACTATGATCGAGAGATTTCTAAAACAGACAAAATTCACTTCAGAGCAAGACTTCAAGGAGCATCTGGAGTTTATCATACCAGAAGATTTCAACTTCGCCTACGACGTGATGGACGAATGGGCAAAGATCAAACCAGACCACGTGGCGCTGCTTTGGGCAAGCGAACGAGGTGAGGAAATCCGTTTCACATACAAGGACCTGAAGGAGCAGAGCGACAAGGCTGCCGCTTACTTCCAAAGTCTCGGTATCGGTCACGATGATAAGGTGATGCTCATTCTGAAGCGTCACTATCAGTGGTGGCTTGCCATGCTCGGTCTCCACAAGTTGGGCGCCGTAGCCATCCCTGCCACCCACATGCTTACCAAGCACGACATCGTTTACCGCAACAATGCAGCAAGCGTAAAGGCTATCATCTGCTGCGGCGATGATTACGTGGTAGAGCAGATTAACGAGGCAATGCCAGAGAGTCCGACTGTCAAGACATTGATTAGTATCGGTCCGGACATCCCTGAAGGTTTCCACGACTGGATGAAGGAATGGAACGAATGTGCTCCTTTCGTTCGCCCAGAACATGTAAACTCTAATGAGGATACCCTGCTGATGTACTTCACATCTGGAACCACTGGCGAGCCTAAGATGGTAGCACACGACCACCTCTATGCCCTCGGTCACCTGACCACGGGTGTATATTGGCACAATCTACACGAGAACTCCATCCACCTTACCGTAGCCGATACCGGTTGGGGCAAAGCTGTATGGGGCAAGCTCTACGGACAATGGTTTGCCGGAGCCACCGTCTTCGTCTTCGATCACGAGAAGTTTACGGCAGATAAGATCATGCGCCAGATTGAGAAGTACCACATCACCTCTTTCTGTGCCCCTCCTACCATCTATCGCTTCATGATTCAGGAGGATTTCTCTAAGTATGACCTCAGCAGTCTTGAATACTGCACCACTGCGGGTGAGGCAATGAACCCATCCGTGGCAGAGACCTTCCAGAAGCTGACTGGTGTTCAGATTTACGAGGGCTTCGGACAGACTGAGACCACCATGACATTGGGAACCTTCCCTTGGATCAAGCCAAAGCCAGGAAGCATGGGCAAGCCAAATCCACAATATGACGTTCACATCCTTCGCCCAGACATGACGGAATGCGAGGATGGTGAAAAGGGCGAGATTTGCATCCGCATCGGCGACAACAAGCCTATCGGCCTCTTCAAATATTACTATCGTGACGAGAAGCAGACCAAATCAGTTTGGCATGATGGTTTCTATCACACGGGCGATATGGCTTGGCGTGATGAGGAAGGCTACTTCTGGTTTGAGGGCAGAATCGACGATGTGATCAAGAGTTCGGGTTACCGTATCGGTCCTTTCGAGGTAGAGAATGCCCTGATGACTCACCCTGCCGTAGTAGAGTGCGCCATCACCGGTGTGCCAGACCCAATCCGCGGCATGGTAGTCAAGGCTACCGTCGTACTGAAGGATGAATACAAGAGTATGGCAGGTCCAGACCTCATCAAGAAGCTGCAGGATCATGTGAAGCACGAGACTGCTCCTTATAAATATCCTCGCATCATCGAATTCGTAGATGAATTGCCAAAGACCATCTCCGGCAAGATTCGAAGAGTAGAGATTCGAGAAAAAGACAATAAAAAGAAATAATGATTGTTGGAGCAAAGGATTTGAATTTTCAAATCCTTTGCTCCAACTAAATATCAGCATAAAATGGGAAAAAGAATCGTAGTAAAGGTGGGCAGCAACGTGCTGACCCGAGAAGACGGAAAACTGGATGTAACGAGAATGTCGGCAATTGTGGATCAGATTGTCTGGCTCAGAAAGCACGACTATGAGGTGATTCTGGTATCTTCTGGTGCCGTGGCTGCCGGAAGAGCCGAACTGCACGTTGACCACCATCTGGATAGCGTGGAGCAACGCCAGCTGTTCTCTGCCATCGGACAGGTGAAACTCGTTGGTCTCTATTACAACCTTTTCCGCGAATACAAGATCAAGATAGGCCAGGTATTGACCATGAAGGAGAATTTCGGTGCCGAGGAGCAGTATAAGAACCAGGAAGCCTGCATGCAGGTGATGCTGGAAAACAACGTGCTCCCTATCGTCAACGAGAACGATACCGTGTGCATCACCGAGCTGATGTTTACCGATAACGATGAGTTGTCTGGCTTGATTGCCAAGATGATGAATGCCGACACTTTGATTCTATTAAGTAATGTGGATGGCATCTACAATGGCGACCCAAACGAGCCAACCACCCGCATCATCCCATCGGTTTATTACGACCGCGACATCAGCGAGTATATCCTTGCCAGCAAGAGCAGCCACGGCAGAGGCGGTATGACATCAAAGGTAAAGACCGCCCACGACGTAGCCAATGCCGGCATCAAGGTGATCATCGCCAATGGCAATACGCCAAACATTCTCATCAATCTGAAGGAACATCCGATGGAGACCCTTCATACAGAATTTGTGGCAAGACCGCAAAACAAGTAAAATCATTAGGGATAAGAAATACAGAAACCTAAAAAAGCAGCAAGCCTATTATAGACTTTGCTGCTTTTCGTTTACATTATGAATAGTTGATACGTTATTCTAATACCAATACGTGGCTGATTCCATCGGTCTGACCGAATACATTCAAGCCGACTTTCATCAGATAGTCACCGCTGTACTGCTTGCCATTGCACTCCAAATCAGATTCCTTGCCAGGCATCAGATTGGTCTCCTTTACGGTATAAACCTTATCGGCATCCAATCCCTGCATCTTCACATTCATCACAGGCTCCTTGTAGCGTGGATGCAAGTCGTAAGCAAAGAGAACGGCACGCTGCTTGTCCTTACTTACATAGTTAATGGCACAGTGGTTGCCTTCGTATGGAGAAACCAGGCGATACTGGTCGCCCTCCAGAATCATCGGCTTCATGCTATCGTAGTTCTTGACTGCATTCTGCACAAACTTGTAGTCATCAGCAGTAAGCGACTTGAGGTCGATATCAAAGCCCAACTTACATGAACTGCAAACATCGGTGCGGAACTTCACACTGGTATTCTTGTTCCAGTTAGTTACATGCGAACCCATAGTCTTGGCTGGGAAGAACTTTGACAGGCTCCACTGGATGTAGAGGCGCTCGTATGGATCCGTATCGTCTGAACACCAGAACTCAGTGAAATACTTCAGCATCTCGTAATCCATTCTGCCACCACCACCTGAGCAAAGCATCATCGGCAACTTAGGATACTTGTTATGAATACGGGTAAGCACCTTGTAGATACCACGGACATGATCGATATAGAAATTACCCTGATTCTCCTTATGATATGGAGAATAGATATTGGTAATCACACTGTTGCAGTCCCACTTGAAGTAAGCCACATCCGGATTCTCCGTCATGATACGATCCACGATGCCGAACACATAATCCTGTACCTTAGGATTACTGATATCAAGTACCAGCTGGTTGCGGTAATAATAGGTATCACGCTTTGGCTGCATAATCACCCAGTCGGGATGCTTCTCAAAGAGTTCACTCTTAGGATTCACCATTTCTGGCTCAATCCAAATACCAAACTTCACACCAGCCTTTTTGGCATCTCTTACCAATCCAGGTATTCCATCAGGCAGCTTGCTCTTGGTAGCCTCCCAGTCGCCGAGACCTGCATGGTCGTCCTTGCGAGGATACTTGTTGGCAAACCAACCATCATCAAGCAAGAACATATCTACACCCAGGTCCTTGGCATCCTTCATCAACTCAGCAAGACTCTGCTGGTTGAAGTCGAAGCCGGTATTCTCCCAGTTGTTCAAGAGCGTAAGGCGATCTTCCATACCCATGTTTACCTGATACTGGCGAGCCCAATTGTGCAAATTACGGGAAGCCTCACCAATACCATTATCACTCATGGCAAAGATAAACTCAGGGGTAGTGAACGTCTCACCAGCCTTCAGCTTATAATTAGAGGCGTATGGATTGATGGCAGGAATAACACGAAGGGCTCCCACATTATCTACCTCGAAGGTAAAGCGGAAGTTGCCAGGCCATCCGATGGTTCCAAGCATCACCTTGCCCTCATTCTCCTTGGCAGGCTCATCGAATCCCAGTTCAAAGAAAGGCTCCTCCTGCATGGCTGCACGGGTACCCAACTTGGTATCAACAATTTTCTTACCAGCAGTCAACTGGCAAGTCTCAGGCTGTCCTTCCTTAGCCCAGTCGCTATGATAATTGGTAACGAAATACTTGTTTGCCTTGAAATAAAGCATTGTAGAGCTATATCTCCAAAGCGTAACCGGAGCTTTCTCCTTATGAGAAATTTCGCTCCATGCCTTGATGACGTTCTCCTTAGGATAAGCTGCATAGTGGAGCTTCACGGTCAGCGGATACACCTTGTCCTTAAGAGTGATGATGGTCTCAACACCTCCACTGATAGCCTTTTCTTCAGAAGACTGGTAATACAAATAGGTGGTCATGTTACCATCTGCATGGGTCACTGCCACTGCCGGCTCGAAGAAATCTTCAGCACCAGAGGTTGCATAAACCTCATGACCTCGCTGGCAGACGGAACCATCAGAAGCCGCATATACATCCCACTTCAGATGATTGTAATCTGAAGGATTCTTCAACTTGTCACCCAGATACACTTGGTAGAGGCGACCCTTAGGAGAAACTTGCATCACGAGGTCGGTCTTGTCTGTTGACACTCTGATGGTCTTTTGAGCAGATGCCATGATAGATGTCATACACATCGCTGCGATAATCATAAATACCTTTTTCATTGTTCTTTGGTTTTTATGTGATTGCTATGTTATAATTAAACGCTATAATTCTTTCGTTATTATCTTAGAATTTGATTCCTGCAGAGAATTCCACCGTGAACGGACGGAGATAGCTACCACTCATGTACTTGCCTTCATATTTTCCGGCTTCCTGCTTGGTAATCAGCTCAGATCCACTAATGGTACCCTTGGCACCCTTCTCGTTGAAGATATTGATGACACTCACGCCAAGGCTCAGCTTCTTGTTCACATTCCAGTTGATTCCGCCGAAAGTCTCCCAGTGACCATTGAAATAGAGTGCCTCCTGAAGGTTGGCATAGGTCTTACCGAAGTAACGGAAGCTCAACCAGGCATTCAGATTCTTGGTGATGTCGTATTTAGGATCCAACTCGATAAGAACCTGAGGAATCTCCTTGACAATCATGTTATTGGCATTCACACCCATAGACTGACCGTCACTGAACGTTACACTTGCATTATAGTTCTTATACACCGGCTTCTGATAGGTGAAGAGTGCATGCATGTGGAAGTTCTTGAACGGATTGATTTCTGCCGAGGTTGTCCAACCCAAAGTCTGGATATTATAGATGAGCAACACGGTCTTGCCCTCTGTTGTGCCAGGCTTGGTAAGATTCTGCTGGTCGATATTGTTCGACTTTGAAATGTAGGTCACCATTGAAGAAAGGTCAATCCAATCGTTCTTGTAGAAAATACCACCACGAATCAATGGAATGGTTACTCGCTTATACTGCTCCTCGGTAGGTCCTGTTCCTGCATACTCGCTGATGCGTGGGAAACGGGTGGCGATGGTAGCATCGGCTGTCAGACCAAACTGGCGGGTAAGGTTATACGTCAACTGCAAAGTGGCTGCATAATTCAATTTATCCTTGGTTACGTTCTTTGCTTCGATGCTGTGCTCGGTAGCAACAACAGAACCATCAGCAGCTGTGGCGTATGTATTATAGTTACCCATGTGGAATCCTGAGAAACGTGGAGTAGAAATCTGCTCGGCAGACATGCGGTAGTACTCCAATCTACCACCATAGAACACCTTGAACTTAGGACTTACCTTCCATTCGTCGGTAAAGTAGAGTGCCAACTTATTCTCAGATCCCTTAGTGTATTCTGGACTCAACTCATTATAGCCGAAAGTCTCAGAACGATGAGCTGTCTGTGTAGGATCAAGCGGATTGACATACATCTGGCTCAATGTGCGTGGATAAGCTTCTACGGTGCCTGCCCACTGGAACGAAGACGAATAGTAATTGAGATGGTAATACCACTCGTTCAAACCAATCATTAACTTATGGTTGTTCAACTGCTTGGAGATTTCGGTAGTCAAAAGCGCATTGCTCACCTTACCAACATGCAACCAGGTGCGACGGCCTTCTATATAGCCACTGTAGGCAGACCCATCAGAAAGCTGATAGCCATCAGCCTCGCTCACCTTAGAGATGGTACTTCCTCCGTAATCCACAAAATTGGCACGTGGAGCATCCATATACTTGGCGTTGAATTTCCACAACCATCCATTATCAAACTGATACTGGCTGATGAGGGCAATCTCGTTGTCATGATTCTCACTGCCATCGCTCATATTCCATGTCTCCATCTTTCCTGACTTTGTATTCAAGTATTGGAAAGAACCTTGACGCTGCACGTATGAGTCCATACCAGGGTCAAAGCCATCAATCTTCTTGATACTGCCGTCACCTGAATAGATAAATGGGGCTGCATTGGCAAAATTGCCAGGGTTCTTGCTGTTGGAATACTTATATAATAAGGAGACACGTCCCTTTCCATCATTCAAGATGCGAGTGATACCGAAATGATAAAGTTGGGTACGGTCGGCATAATCAGTAAAGCGAAGCTTGAAACTACCTGGATCGAAATTCTGATACATACTGGCAGTATAAAGCCAATTGTCACCGATTCCACCAGACAGGTTGAGATCTACATTCTGCATACCAAAATGGTTTGCCTTATAGTTGAGCTTGCCCTTGAACTCTTTCTGTCCCAACTCGCTGAAAGAAGAAACTGCGTACGCAATATTACCAGTAGCAATGGCAGACTCAGATGGAGTCATCAAGTCGGTACCTTTCAGTGAGGCATCGCTACGCCAATGTGCAGACAGTCTGTGTACGGAAGAAGAGTAAACGGCTGGAAGACCGTTCTCATATACGGTTACATCCTCGCTTGGCAATCCTATCTGGATTTCACGAGGCTTGTTGGCATCAGATGCGTTGAGCATCACATTACGCTCTTCCTTTTTCTCCTTGTTTTCAGATTCGTCGGAAGGAAGTGCATACACTTGGCTTGCAGCAGACATCGCTACCAAAGCCATAGAAAATGTACGGATTCTTAAGTTCATAATCTTACAGTTGTTTATTCTTATTTTGACATGATTTCACTTGCCACCGAATGGGATTCGATTGCGGTTGCAAAGTTAAGGAGATTTTTCAGACATTGGCATCGTGTGTAGGTTACGAGTAGATAAATGCCAGGTTTTTCAAGTTCATAACCTATTAATAATCAAGCTACCAAAGATATTAATACTTTTTAATAGAGTAGATGATAAAAAGAGGAACAAAAGTAGTATCTTTGCAGAGAAATACAACTCTAAGGCTTTCTTATAGCCTATCTGATAGTAACAATAACAATTAAAAAGATAGTTATGAAAGTAGTATTGTGGTTCTTAATGATGCTTATGCCATTAATGGCAAGTGCTTCTTCCGTAAACGAGGAACAGCTGTTCCATCGTTTAGACAGTTACATCGCTCAGCGAAGCAAGTTTACCCAAAGAAAAGAAGCGAAACTGCTAAGACTCAAAAAGCAACTATATACGACTTCCGACAAGCACAACCAGCTTAGTCTCTATAACCAGATCTACAGGGAGTATTATACCTACCGTTACGACTCTGCCATGACATACGCCAAGAAGGGCTACCAGCTGGCAGTACAACTTCAGGATGATTATTTCGTCAACCTGAATAAAATCAATCGCGCAGCAGTGCTGTCAACAGGCGGTTTCTACAGCCAGGCAGAAGACTTAATGCTCGCAATGGATGTGGAGAAAATGTCACCTAAGTTATTGCAATACTATTATTATACCTTGACTTGGGTATATAACTACTGGCAAACTTTTTGCAACAAGTCGGAGTTTCAAGAAGGATTGTTAGCCAAGAAACGTTTTTATTTAGGCAAGACTCTTGAGCATATCGGCAACAAGGAATCCGCTCTTTATTACTATCTTTCAGGAGAGTTTGAATATCTAAAGCAGCGTACAAGCAAAAAGATGCTTCAGTTCTACATGAAGGCGCTTTCAGCCAGTCCCCTGAACAGCCGTGTATATGCCTCATCGGCATATTGCATTGCCCGCTATTATTATGATACCGACCAAAAGGATTTATATGAAAAGTATATTGTAGAAGCAGCCATCTCAGACCAGATATGTCCCCTGAAGGAGAATCTGGCCCTTCAGGAGTTTTCCACCTATCTATATAATAAGGATGCCTCCTATGCAAAGAGGGTTGCCAAATACATCTATTGCTCCATGGAGGATGCCCAATTCTACAACAACCGTCTCCGCATGGTTGAGATTTCCCGCATACTTCCCCTTATCACAGAAACGAACCATCAGGCAGAAGTACGCAAGAACCGCATCGTAACAGCATCCCTCGTCATCGTGAGTATCCTGTCGCTAGGATTCCTTGCCATGGCTTTCTTTGCATTCAAGATGAACAAGCGTCTGGTCAAGAGCCGTAGGGAGATAAAAAGCCAAAATACACTCTTGGACGAACTGAACCAGAAACTGCTCAACACCAATAAGCGAAGAGAGACCTATATGCATTTATTTATGGACATCAGTGCCGTATATATCAAGAAACTGGATGATTATCGCAAATTGGTAAGCCGCAAAATCAAGGCAAAACAAACTGCCGATCTTCTGACAGCCATCAGCAGCTACAAGCTGGCAGAAGAAGAGGCTGCCAACTTCTATATTCGCTTCGACAAGGCATTCATTGACTTATATCCGAATTTCGTGGAAGAGTTCAACCAACTGCTGTTGCCAGAAAAGCAGATTGTTCTCCCTGCCCCTAACAGTCTCACCAAGGAACTGCGTATCTATGCACTGATGCGACTAGGAATTACGGATGGACAGGAACTGGCCACCCTCCTGTTCTATTCTACGCAAACCATCTATAATTACAAGACAGCCATCAGAAAGCGAGCCAAAGACCTCACCACTTTTGATGCAGCCATCAACCGACTATGCAATGTGATAGGTTAATCAGAGCAAATGCTTGGCAAGACCCCAAGCGTATTAATTTGTAAACTGCACGCACACAGGTTTTCCAACCTTTATATCCTGCTTCGTATCAACCATCATTCCTGTTTTCTTATTGAGCTTGAAAACTTGAATCACATGACTGTCACGGCACGCCACAAGCATGAACTGTCCGTTAGGCGTGATGGCGAAGTTGCGAGGATGGGCAGCTGTAGGTTGGAAGCCTATCTTTGTGAGCAGACCCGATTTCTTATCTACGGCAAATACCGAGATGCCCTCATCGGTTAACCGATGGGATGCATAGAGGAAGCGACCGTCAGGAGACAGATGAATATCGGCACTTCCAAGCGTACGGGTCTTCGATGCCTGTATGCGCTGCAACTCCTGCAAGGTGCCCTTGTTATATCCCAATACGGTTACCGTGCCATCCAGTTCGCCTATCAGGTAAGCCACATTGCCTTTTGAGTTGAATACAAGATGGCGTGGTCCCGTTCCTTTAGGTGCCTGATAGGCAAGAACAGGATTAGATAAAAATTCCTTTCCATCATTTGCCTGGAAGCGCCAGATACAGTCATTCCCCAAATCATTGGCAAGCATATATTGATGATCAGGAGTCATCTGGCAGCAATGGATATGCGATACCACGCCGCTCCCCTCCCGATGCATATCGAAATATTGCGATTCTGGCGCCACACTTCCATCTTCCTTGATTGGGAATACGGAAATATCACCCCCATTATAATTGGATGTCACTACATATCCACCATACAGCATCACATTGCATGGTGCCGCACCCGGCATCTTGTTTTCCTGTCGAGTAGCCTTCGTTCCGCACTTCTGATACCCAAGCGGAGTCATCGTTCCCTCCTTCTTATTGAGGATGAAAGCCCCGAGTCCTTGTCGCCCATCATCATATTCGCTCACGGCATAAACCCGATTTGCATCATGATTCATCATGAGAAACGAAGGGTTGCCTGCCTGTACATTGCCCACCAACTGCGATTTCCCTGTACTTTGGTTGAAACGATAAACATACATTCCGTCAGAAGTACTCTGGTCGGTATAGGTACCTACTACCATTGTAAGTTCATCACTCGCCGCTGCCGGCATCCCCACAGCCATTGTCAAGGACAAGCCTGCCAATATCGTCTTTATATTGCCCATAAGTCGTATCATTTTATCAAGTTAATTGTATATATAATGTTTAGAGGGGCAAAAATACAAAAAGAAAATGAAACGGGCAAATGAAATGGCAGAAAATTGAGAATATAGATATATAGGACCAATGAAGGCTACATCATCTACGACAGATTCATGGATCTGTGGTTAAAGAGAATATAAACAAAAAATGTGCTTTAAACGTGCGGACTAATTCATTTGCAATCTATCGCAGTTTAGCATGTCAAAAAGGCGGTACGTCGTCCCGCCTTTCTACAAACAACTATCTCTCTACCCTCCTTACTATCAGTATACTCAATTCATAAAGCCCATACATCGGGAGCGTAACCATACAACAGGTGAAAAGGTCAGGAGGAGTGATGACGGCTGCTATGATAGCTGTCGCCACAAAGGCATAGCGACGGTATTGCTTCATAAAATCGGCATGGAGGATACCAAGTTTGGCGAGAAAGAATGAAAACACAGGTATCTGAAATACCAACCCCATCATCAGTGTCAAAGTGATAAAGGTGGAAATATAGGAGGATAGGTTTATCTGGTTCACTACACTTGCCGCCACCTGATAAGTTCCCAAGAAACGCAAGGCGAAAGGAAACAAGACATAATAGCTCATCAGCACGCCGAGCATAAAAAGCAGATATACCGCTATGGCCACTGATGCGGAATATCGCCGCTCATTCTCATAGAGAGCAGGAGCTATAAAGCGATATAGCTCTATCACTACATACGGCAGGGAGAACAACAAAGCAAGATAGAAGGAGATTGAGACATGCGTCATAAACTGGCTCGACAGTTCCGTATTGATTAATTGCACATGGTACGGCTCAAAATGAAAATCTATCCCTATTTCTCTCGCCAACCGTTCTATCACTTGATAGGTAGAAAAGTCGCTGCCGCTCGGTGCCAGTAATAATGAAAAGGTCGTGTCCTTGGCACAGAATATAACAATAGCTATGATTATCGCCACGACTAAAACACGGAAGAGCATCTTGCGGAATACCTCAAGATGCTCTCCGAATGTCATCAGTGGGGTCTGATTATTCTCCTTTTCCATCATTCTCGTTTATAGAAGAATCTGCCTGACGAACATCCTTTGGCTGTGTTTTTGCATCATTATGCTTGCCAGCAGATGAACTTGTTTGCTTTGCAGCATTATCGTCCTCAGGTTCTGTAACTTCTCTCATTCCGTCCTTGAAGCTGCGCACACCTTGTCCCAAGCCCTTCATCATCTCTGGCAATTTCTTTCCACCAAAGAGCAGAAGTACCAAGGCTGCGATAAGCAACAGTTCGGATGTTCCTATCATTAACAAATGGTTTGCCATCATACGCTTCCTCCCACTAAATAGATTTCACATGTCTCGAAGTTGATTTCCCAGTTGCCACCTTCAATGCTCTCCCATTGGTATTTCTCGCCCATGCGCTCCCACCAGCTTTGGAATTTTGTACCTGTTTCCCCCATATCCTTGACCAGCTTCTCATAGAGCTCATGGTTGTCTGCCGTCAAGATTTTTGCCAGTTCATTCAAACCATTGCGGCGCTCAAAGAGTTGCTGAATCTCGTTTCTTTCTTCTATGGTCACTTGACCTACTACTTTTCTTATTGCCATATACAGTTATATCTTTAATAGTTATTGATTGTTCCACTCATTCCTCATATCATAAGGATCAAGATAAGAAATTTCCTTGATTTCTTCCTTGTCGGGAAGAAACTCGCCATACCTGCGCAAAGTCTGCATCAAGTTACGACTCTCATTCCGCTCCAAATGCGCCACTACACACTGCTCATGGCTCGGGGTGTTCACCTCCAACGTCAGTTTGCGATTCAACCAGATGCAACGCTTGCACTGGTAAGCATCACAATGGCGACAGATGGGTGCATGATCAAGCCTATAGAGCTGCGGATTCCTCACATCCAGTCCATTGTGCAGACTTCCCACCGAATATCCGTCTTCCGAAAGATAGAAGGCGGGACACACATAGAAGTTGCCGTCTGGAGCCAAGGTGAGGCATGTATCCCCTGCCCCACAGTTGTTCATCCCATCAAGCATCATACGGTCAGTGAGCAAATTGAGTTGCGGTGATTTACCATCCACATAAAGACTCGCAACAGACTTATTGATATCCTGAAGCCATAATTTGTAAGCGTCAAAGTCTGCATTAGAAAAACGTTCTAAGTCCGTTATAACAATATTCAAACGAGCCACCTTATTTAATATAGTCACAATAAGGGAAGACTGGGCGAACAAAGAATCTTTGTCTATTCTCAATACATAAGAAGTGGCATACTTCGCGCCTTTTCTTACGAGTAGTTCAGCCTCTTCCATACCATCCAACACCACAACATCCGCACCATCAGATACGACCAAAGGCTTTATCTTTACATGGTCAATGCACTCTATCGCCGCCTCATATTCCGCAGGGAGAGGATAATCGGGATAGACGAACTGCACACTGAGGTTTTCCTTCATCGCATAGAGAATGCCTGCCTTCAAGGTATCCAAAGGCATCAGCCTACGCTCCTGTTTTTTGTTCGGATAATGACAGAACGATACCGAGGTATCATCCAATAAAATCACAATGTATTGTATCATGCTTTCTCCAGTTTACGATAAAGTTTGTTCCAATAGTAATTGTTAGCGTGCACCCTTGCCTTGTGCATCTTGCAGATGGCTGTGGCACGCTGGTAGATGGTCGGTGTATCGGCGGCATCATAGTTCTCTCCCTGACACCAGGCACAGCCTTCAGCCACTTCACAATCGATGCACTCTTGTGTGGACTGCGTACAACGGTCTAAGGTCAAGAACGGTCGGAGTTTATTCTGGTCAATGCCATCATGAATATTACCGATAATCCATGCTTTCTTGCTACGTAGAGAATACTGGGCAAATCGGGTGCAGGGATAAAAGTTACCCTCCGCATCCACTGCGAGCATCTTACCAGCTCCACACCAGTTCTGATTTTGTAAGTGGCAGTCCATCGGCTTGCCCATGTGCTCAGTAAAGAACGAGCAGGCATAGTCTTCGTAATAGCCACCATCGATTATCGCATCCGCCAACAGCATGAGTTGTTCCTCGAAGAGTTTGTCATCCCCTTCTTCCCATACATTCTCAAATACGCAGTTGATATTCACCTCATGAATACCCAACGAATAGAGATGCAACACACTATCCTTGATATAAGGAATATCGGCACTGCTTATAGTCACCTTGGTACTCGCATTAGGAAACTGTTCTAGCCACAAAGGGATATTCTTTACCACATCCTCATAAGACCCTCGTTCTTCCTCAGGCCTGGGCATGATGCCTTTCTCCATATCCCGAGTCTTCCAAATACGATTGAGATCATGTTTCTGCTTGGTACCATCGATAGTGATTCCGATGGAGAGATGTTGTCGGTTCTTTTGGATAAATCGCTGTACTTTCTCTGTTCCGTAATTGATGCCATTTGTGGAGAAAGAGAAGCGATAGGAGTTGAACCAATGATGGCTTCTGCGGAACATCTCCACCTTGAGATAGTCGCATATCTTGTCGATAAGGTCTATCTCCAGAAAGGGTTCGCCGCCTATAAAGTCCCATATCACGCTCTCCTCCTTCATCTCGTCCTCATGGTCAAGCACATAGTCAATGGCTTGCTTAGCAACCTCCCAGGACATTCTCTCTTTCGTGTTCTTTCCCACGAGGTAGCAGTATTTACAAGCCAATTGACAATCCTTGGTGACGATGAAGGTGATATTCTTGGCGATGCCTGATTGCCATTCACTGCGACTTGTTCTGATCTTTTCCATTTACTATTAATAACTAACAAATACAACACCGCCAGAACAACCATTAGAGCATCCTAATCCACAGCTTCCACGGCAAGTTCCTGTACAGTCACCACGGCAATTACCGCTACAACCACGGCCGCAACCTCCTGTACAAGTTGATAAGCAGTTATTGCCACAATTATATATACATTCGTTGCTGCAACTCTGTTGACAAGTCTGTGAACACATAATTCCACAATCTGACTGACATGTACTCGCACAACCTTGTCCACAACCACTACCACAAGATGTAGTACATGTTGTCTGACAACCACCTTGACATCCTTTACAGCCAGACTTACAACCATTTGTACAAGATGTAGTACATAATCCATAACATGAGCCATTACAAGTCTGCGGTGTCTCTTCACTCAACATTTTGTTTGCCAACACATTCCCAGGCACAATCAAACAACCTAAGAACGGCAATAAACCTTTAGCAGTATTCTTAAAGAATTCACGCCTTGAAATTATATATTTTTTCTCCATGCCCTACCAATTTAAAGGATTAGTCCAAAAATGGACAGCAAAACCTTGGTTAAACTCGTTATTATCGACATCATTATAAAAAACATTGTAATAATGTGGGTAATCCTTATACGGCAATATTTTTACGGTTACTTTTTGCCTTCTTTTTACACAAGGCGTTTGACCTTTGGAAACGTCATGTAACCAAGGTGTCACCGCCAAATAACCAAATGCCTTTAGCTGTGACAAAGATGTAGGGTATGCATCAGATACATAATACTCTAAAGTCCCACTATATTCCCATTCTTCTTTCTTTTTATAATGCTCTTTTATCTGCTTTGAGTCTGGTCGTACGAAATCATGCAAAGTCAACTTCCAGCTATACTCAGAAGGATGATGATTGTCTCCAATATGATAAACTTCCGAAAAACGTCCATAATAATAATCTGTATATTTTTGACTCCATGCGCCCCATATACCATTAATGTACGCAGAATAGGTGACTTCACATAGAACCTGTGCCTTGGCTAAACCACAACAAAGCAGCAACATATATAACAACACTATTTTTCTCATAACTAATGATTATTTATGTAATCAAAAACGTATTCTTTCAACATCGCGTTGGCATTTTCTACTGCGATTTCACTCACCTGACAATTCCCATAACGATTAAGATGCTTTATCTCTGACCAAACTTGCCTGTTGGTACGTTCTCCCTTAAACTCATTTGTTTCAGCATGGCGCATACAAACTAACTCGTCTGTCAAAATTGCCACAAAAGCATCTTTCCACTGTTCACTGTCGACGGCACATAATTGAGTTTTACCATCATTTGATAGATAAAAACAACATCCATGCTCTTTCAAAAATGCATTCTTATCTGTATCCATCATACTTTTTGTTTCATTATAACAAAAATGCTTCTAATACACAAAGATATCTACACGGTATCTCATACCACGACATACCTTATCACCTTCTGTCTTTATATACACAGAACATCTCTGTATTCCACCTGGTGATAGACTCTCAATTCCCTCAGAATCAGAATCATGGTGTTCTACATAATTACACTTGCCAATGACGTGAAAGTTACATTCATTTGCATACTGTCCTTCCTTAAATTCTGCACTCTTAAGAGAAAAACTATTTAAATGAAGTTTCTTGCTTCCTCGATAATAATCAAAGAGTTCCATTTCACTTAGCAACTGGAGCAAATCTTTCTTTAATATATCTTCATCTACTTTCATATACTACTTATTATTTAATTCACTATCATTTATTATTTGTTTCAAAAGGCCAAAAACGCACCTGCTTGCCAAATTGCAAATACTAGCGAATCAGCCTCGATTTTGATTCATATTTAACCTTTTCTACTATATTGCATGTACGTCGGAATTATGATAGAACACTATTCATAGCTGAATCCATTGTATGGCATGCTTAAACAACCCTCCTCACGTGGCTCCTCGTGCTTAAAAAAAGTTTAACCACCCATACACAAAAAAAGAAACGTGGAGCCAGTCTGTCACTCGTTCCACTGTGTGAGGCTTCTCGCATTGCCCGATAAGTCGAAACGAGCAACGCTGAAAGCCCCACGTAAATGTATATATAATCATCCCACAAGATACAATCCATCCATAGAAATGGATACTGCATCTTGAAAGGAATGCATACAATACACCCAAGGGGCGTTCCCGTTGCTTTGTTCTTGACTTATCGTTGAACTTTGCGAGAATTCCACACAGTCAAAACCAAAGCGTACAGTTACGCCTTTTATGTATATGTGTCTCCCTAAGCATCCCACCCACGAGGGCTTTCAGCAAGGGTTTGACGATGCAAAGATAGCAAAAGTTTTGGTTTCCGCAAACTTTTTAACCATATTTTTGTGCTTTACCAATAAAAAAGCGTATCTTTGCACTCATCATACATAAAACAAGGCATAATTATGAAGCAGATGGAGCACTCATATAAAGGAGGAGAGAAGTTTCTCGTAAATGATTTGAAGACAATTGTCAGCAAAGCAAGGAGCAAAGCTTTCGCTGCCGTCAATTATTCTCTGGTAGAAAGAAACTGGAGAATAGGGAAACGTATTGTAGAAGAGGAGCAGAACGGAGAAGCAAGGGCTGAGTATGGAAAGCATATTATTGAGGTGGCATCCGCTGCACTTACAGAGGAATTTGGGAAAGGGTTCTCTGAGACAAACCTCATAAATTTCAAGAAGTTCTTCCTATTATTCAAAGAATTAGAAATTCATCAGACAGTGTCTGAGGAATTCAGAAAGCAAGTATTACATTTACTTCCATGGTCACATTACGAGCGACTTATTCGCATCGAAGACAAACGAGCAAGGGATTGGTATGCAAAGGAAGCTTTCGAGCAAGGTTGGAGCTACCGCACATTGAGTCGTAACATCAATACCTTGTACTATGAGCGCCTCCTTATGTCAAAAGACAAAGCACCTGTAGAGAAAGAGATGAAAGAGAAAACAAATGAATTCCAGCAAGATAAACTGGAATACATCAAATCTCCTGTAGTCATGGAGTTTTTGGGATTACCTTCCGACTCTTCTCTCAAAGAATCAAAACTGGAGACTGCCATCATCAACAACCTAGAGAAATTCTTGATGGAAATGGGAAAAGGGTATGCGCTCGTGGCTCGCCAGCAACATATCCGAACCGAGGAGAATGACTACTATATCGACTTGGTATTTTACAATTACCTCATCAAATCTTTTATCTTGGTCGATTTGAAGGTAAATCGCATCACTTACCAGGATGTAGGACAGATGGATATGTATCTTCAGATGTACGATAAGATGAAAAAAGGACCAGACGACAACCCTACAATCGGCATCATCCTTTGTACCGAAACAGATTCGGATGTAGCCCGATACTCCACTCTTGCCAAGAACGACCAAATGTTTGCTGCCAAATACAAGCTCTACCTGCCAAACGAGGAAGACCTAAGAAGAGAGATAGAGCGACAAAAGGAGTTGTACCTCATGGCGCATCCTGACAAATAAGATATAAAATCGCCAAGGGAATATCAGACAAACATTGAGAAGTTTATATCATTTCTAAGCCCAGCATATACTTTCTGGGCTTTTTATTTGTTCTATTCAGAAAAAAGCCGTATCTTTGCCATTACAATAAAGTTGTAACATAAAATATGTAATGGCGTATGAAACTAGGTAACAAGAAATTAGTGAATCCTTTCATCTATCAAGGATATGAAAGTCCTGAGTATTTCTGCGATCGAGAAGCAGAGACTGCTACCCTTTTATCTCATCTAAAGAACGGCAGGAACGTAACACTTATCTCTCCTCGTAGAATTGGCAAGACGGGACTCATCAAGAATACCTTCTTCTATCTCCAGGAAGAAGAGAGGGATGCCGTATGCCTATACCTAGACATTTTCGCTACCAAGAATTTGCACGATTTTGTGGAGCTGTTGGGAGTCATGGTCATCAACGATATCGTTCGCAAGAATGCTTCTTTTATAGAGAAGACCATAGCTTTCTTCAGTGCCTTACGCCCAGTGCTCAGCATGGATCCATTGACAGGCGAGCCTAGCGTTTCCATCACAGTCGAACCAACCCAAGAGGAGATAACCATACGTAGCATCTTCAATTACCTGAATAAGAGTGGCAAGGAGATATACATCGCCATTGACGAGTTCCAGCAGATTGCCGAATATCCAGAGAAAGGCACGGAGGCTTTACTGCGTTCCTACATTCAGTTTGCCCAGCATGTACACTTCATCTTCTCTGGCAGCAAGTTCCACCTGATGGCAGAGATATTCGGTTCCCCCAAGCATCCTTTCTACCAAAGCACGGAGATGTTGGGCTTGAAGCCTTTGAAAAAAGACGTATATTATAAGTTCTGCTCACATTTCTTCAAAGAGAAAGATGGAAATATTTCTGAAGAAATCTTCGAACATATCTACAATCTGTTCGAGGGACATACTTGGTATGTTCAGTGTATAATGAACCGCCTCTATGAAACAGAGGAAACCGTTGAGAGCATCGAACAGGTTAATGCCGCCCTTCTCTCAATTCTCCAAGGTCGTGAGCCACAGTTCGAAAGTCTTGTCCAATTCTTCACAGAGAATCAATTCACCCTATTAAAAGCCATTGCCAAGGAAGGCATCGTTGCACAACCGACATCAGGCAAGTTTATCAGAGAACATCATCTGAGTGGCGCCAGCAGTGCCAAAGCTGCCCTCAAAGTCTTGGAAGAAAAAGAGCTGGTGTATAAGACCGCTACAGGTTATGTCATCTACGATAGGTTAATGGATCTGTGGCTAAAGAGGCTATAACGCCCTTTTTTATGCTATAAATTTGCATAACTATCCATTTGTAAGCAAAGATGGCGGTTTAAACTGCAAAAATTTGCTTTAATCAAGAATATTGTGTATCTTTGCAACATCATTAAGCCATGCCTCGCATTTAATTAGGATATGGGGCATGGCATATTTATCTTATAAGAAAGAAAGGATAAGCAAATGGAACTGAAAGAGACTTTCCAAAAAGTGAAGGCAGCCAGCAAGACACTGGGCTTGCTCAGCGACGAACAACGTAATGAAATCCTGCAGGCGGTGGCTGATGCTATCATCGCAGAGACTCCTGCGCTCCTTGCAGCGAACGCAGAAGACCTGGCGAAGATGGACAAAGCGAACCCGCTCTACGACCGATTGCAGCTCACAGAGCAGCGACTCCAGGATATCGCTTCGGATATGAGACACGTAAGTACCCTGCCCTCACCGCTCGGAAGAGTTCTCAAAGACAAAACACTCGAAAATGGTTTGCACCTGCAGCGGGTTGCCGTTCCATTCGGAGTTATCGGTATGATTTATGAAGCACGTCCTAACGTGACCTACGATGTTTTTTCTCTCTGTTTCAAGAGTGGAAATGCTTGCGTACTGAAAGGTGGCAAGGATGCAAACGCCTCAAACTCAGCGGGTGTCGAACTTATCCACAGGGTGTTGACAAAGTATGGCGTGGATCCAAACGTATGTACACTTCTACCAGCTACCCATGAGGCTACCGGCGAAATGCTGAATGCCGTGGGCTATATCGACCTCTGTATTCCTCGTGGCGGAAAGAAGCTTATCAACTTCGTTCGTGATACCGCCAAGGTACCGGTTATCGAAACCGGAGCCGGCGTGGTACATTGTTACTTCGACAAGGATGGCGATCTGGAGATGGGCAAGCGCATCATCACCAATGCCAAGTGCCGAAGAGTGAGCGTATGCAATGCGCTCGACTGTCTGCTGATTCATGAAAGTAGATTAAGCGACCTCCCTGCTCTCTGCGAGGGTCTCGCCGAGAAACAGACCAAGATTCATGCAGATGCCAAGGCTTACGAAGCCTTAAAGGGACACTATCCTGATACCTTATTATATAAGGCAGAGAAAAGCGAAGCGAAGATGAAGGAGGCAGGTTTGCTGACTGCGGATTGCAAATCCGCAGACTCAACAGAAGCAGATGCTAACATGAAGAGCATCTGGAACACTGAATGGCTCAGCATGCAGATGGGTATCAAGACCGTCGTTTCAGAAGATGAGGCGCTCGACCATATTGCTACCTACGGAAGCGGACACAGCGAGAGCATTGTTTCCAACAACGAAGCAGCCCAGAAGAAGTTCCAGGCGATGGTAGATGCAGCCTGCGTTTATGTAAACGCTCCAACCAGCTTTACCGATGGCGCACAGTTCGGACTGGGCGCAGAGATTGGCATCAGTACCCAGAAACTCGGAGCCCGCGGACCAATGGCACTAGAAGAGATTACCACCTACAAGTGGTTGATTACAGGTCAGGGACAGACAAGAGCCTAACAGGATCCGCTCCGTACCTGCTCCGTACCCTCTCCGTACCAAGTCTTAGTTTCTGCCATGTTTGCAAGATTTGCATGCAAACTTTGCAAACATCAAGATTCAAGAAGAAAGATTCAAGAGCAATATATATCAGAAATAACAAATAAAAAAACGAAATAACAATGAAGACATTCTTTAATGTTGAAGACCTTGGCGACTTGAAAGCAGCACTCGCCGAGGCACAGGAAGTGAAAGCAAACCGTTTCGGTTATCAGGAGTTGGGCAAGAACAAAACCTTGCTGATGATATTCTTCAATAACAGTCTCCGTACCCGTTTGAGTACACAGAAGGCTGCGATGAACCTGGGCATGAATGTTATCGTGCTCGATGTGAATGCCGGTGCATGGAAACTGGAGACAGAGCGTGGCGTTATCATGGATGGCGACAAGAGTGAGCACCTGCTTGAGGCAATCCCAGTGATGGGAAGCTTCTGCGACCTTATCGGTGTGCGCAGCTTTGCCGGTCTGAAAGACCGCGACTACGATTATGCCGAGACCATCGTGAACCAGTTCGTGAAGTACAGCGGTCGCCCAGTCTTCGCCATGGAGACAGCTACCGTTCACCCACTCCAGGCATTCGCCGACCTCATCACCATCGAGGAGCACAAGAAGGTGGCTCGTCCTAAGGTAGTTCTGACCTGGGCTCCTCACTGCCGTGCCTTGCCTCAGGCTGTGCCTAACTCATTCGCTCAGTGGATGAACGCAGCCGATGTTGATTTCGTGGTTACTCATCCTGAAGGCTACGAACTCGATCCTAAGTTCGTAGGTAATGCCAAAGTGGAGTACGACCAGAAGAAGGCGCTGGAAGGTGCAGACTTCGTTTATGCCAAGAACTGGAGCTGTCCGGGTGTGAAAGACCCAGCACAGTATGGTGAGATTCTGAGCAAGGATATGAGCTGGACCATCGACGAGGAGCACATGAGCTGGACCAATGACGGTTGCTTCATGCACTGTCTGCCAGTACGCCGTGGACTGATTGTTACCGATGATGTCATCGAGAGCAAGAACAGTCTGGTGATTCCAGAGGCAGCCAACCGTGAGATTTCAGCCGAGGTTGTCATCAAGCGTATGCTCGAATCACTCTAAAGCAGGAAACAAGAAAAAGATAGAGGGAAGTAAAGGAAAACAAGCCTTTATTTCCCTCTTTTCCGTTCTATCCAGCCTGTTCCTATCCCCATATCTCGGTATTTTTATCTTTTCATCCTGTCTATATTCTTTTATCTCACATATTATCCGTACCTTTGCCGGCGGTAAAAAGAAAAACAAGATGGACAAGTACATAATACTATCACCAGAAGCTAAGGGTTCATTCAATGATCACCTTAACTTTCTGTATTTAAAACTAGGTAATTATCTCGACACAGAGAAACTGGAAAACCGTACCTTGCAATATTGTAAGGTATTCCTCAGCGACTCCCAGAACCAGATAAAAGAGTTAGAAGAATCTCTCCTTTATCAGGAATTTCTGAAAGGTACAAACCTCACTATCGTGGAACAGACTCCACTGAATGGCAGCAAAGTGAGCCTGCTGATCAAGACTACGGATGAAGCTACACCTATCTTATTCCACAGTCTTCGTCTTACAGAAGAGGAAGCAAAGGGAAAGGATTCGTACGAGCAGACCCATTTTCTCTTCAATAAATATCTGAAGACTATTGAAGGTACGGATATGACCATGGAACGCAACCTGGTTCGCACCTGGATATACGTCACCAACATCGATGTAAACTATCAAGGCGTAGTAGAAGCCCGCAATGATGTCTTCGACCAAGAAGGATTGACTGCCGACACCCACTACATTGCCAGCACGGGTATCGGTGGTGCCACTCCGGTACGCCACGCAGCTGTAGCCATCGACTTCCTCACCGTCCCTCATATCAAGGAAGAGGACAAGAAGTATCTTCAGGCACTCGATCATCTGAATCCTACCCATGAATATGGAGTAGCCTTCGAACGAGGAACCCGGCTTACGCTACCTACCCATACTCTCCATCCAGAAGGAAGCCAGCAGTTCAAGCAACAATACTTTATCTCCGGTACAGCCAGTATCGACAAGCATGGAGATGTGGTCTATGAAGGAGACGTCGTGCGCCAGACTGGCAGACTGCTTGAGAACATCGGCGCCCTGCTGAAAGATGGCGATGCCACGATGAATGATATCCAATACTTCATCATCTATCTGCGCGACATCTCCGACTATCATACGGTTGACAGACTGATGCAGCAGTTTTATCCACAGATACCCCGCATCATCGTGGAGGCTAAAGTATGCCGCCCCGGCTGGTTGATAGAAATGGAATGCATTGCTGAGAAGGAATAATCACACATACATTTGATACGAATAAGCAGAAAAATGATATTTTCTTATCATTTTTCTGCTTTTTTTTATTCATTCTTAATATTTTTGTGTAACTTTGTAGTCTAAATAATAGTAGAATGAACAGTCTGATCACCAAACCCGGAGTACACGTACTCATCTTATTGGGGGCTATAGCAAGTTTTGTGTTTTTCCAATTCTTCTATCCCTATCATCTCTTTTACCAGGAGCAGAACCAATTGTTTCTGTTTTCGTGGGACTATATTACCACCTATCTCGACAAGCCGGGTTGGCTAGCTTGCCTGACAGGCGATTTTCTCACGCAGTTTTATTACTATCGTTTTGCCGGTCCTACCATCCTGACCCTATCCATCCTTATGGCTGGATACAACGTAAGATGTGGCGTAGAGGATACCGACATCAAGGGCACCTGGATACCATACACCATAGCCATCGCTGTGATGACGATGCTCGTGTGCTTCAGTCTGCACTACGACTATAGGCTCAGCAGCATCATTGCCATTGCCGGTGGAGCCAATGTCTTCCGGTTCAGCACCAAGATCCTTGTCTCCACCCGTATGTTCGTCAAGAAGCTGGAAAGTCTGGCTGAGCGACATACTTCCATAGACGGAACAAGATTACCCCAATGGATTACAGCAGTCAGCATCTTCATCAGTATGCTGGTTTGCCACTGGTTCTTTGGCTGTGGCATGTGGATATACGCAGCCCTCGTACTGTTAGGCTGCATCAAGTATATCAACAAGCCAGGCAACTATACCCGTCTGGCAGCCATTGCCATCCCCCTATTCATCATCATGCTTGAAAAACGCCTGTATTTCGTCGATTTCCATACATTATATACCCACCCGGGCTTAGGTAAGTTTGTTAAGCCGCAGATGGACCTGGAGAAGACCCTGGCTGCAGATTGCGAATACTACTTCGGCAACTACAACAAGGTGGTCAATATGGTAGAAAAAGACAAGGAGCCTAACTCCTATATGAAGTTCTATTATAACCTGATTTCTGCACAGGGACGCAGTCTCCCCGCAGTACTGCTGAAATTCCCAAGCAACAACCTCGGTACCTTCGAGACACTGGGTCCCGACACGCCACCCCTCACCATCAAGACCCTCAACGAACTGTATTGGATATTGGGCGACATGACCTTCTGTGAGCGTGCCGCCATGCTCGCCAACGTATGTTCGCCGGAGAATCGCAACATCCGGATGATGAAGCGCCTTGCAGAGATCAATCTGGTAAAGGGCGATTATGATGCCGCCCGCAAATATCTCCGCATCCTGCAGAAGACATTCGTATGGAGCAGATGGGCCAACCGTGCTTTTGATGCCCTTGGCAGAAAGGCTTCATCCTATGACAAAGCCCTCCTGCAGCAATACATCGACAAGCGCCCCTATCTCAACACCCGAGATACGCTGCGCCTGAACGACAACTGCCACACCATCATGAGCGAACTGATGGAAAGTAACCCCAACAACAACATCGCCGTCAACTATATGCTCTGCAGCGACCTACTCCTGAAGGATATGGAAACCTTCAAGCACGATTACGATGCCTATTATCTCAAGCAGCAGAATGTAGCTTACGAGAAGCTATACCAGGAGGCACTTGCCATCTATCTGGCAGGAACAAAGGCTCCGCCTGCCGAATGGGCAAAGTATATCAAGAGGCAGGATGTATTGCAGAGATTCAAGCTGTATAATGAGCAGCGAGGCAACCCAGCCTTCAAGGATACCTACTGGTATTACTTCGACAAGGCAGAGGCACCTAAGCTGAACAATAACTAGCGCAAATACTTGATACGATTCATCTTCTAAAATAGAGAAATATGAAATTCCAGAATATACTATATGGTGCAGCGGCGAGCCTTCTTCTGCTCGCCTCCTGCGCCCAGACTCACGAGAATGCAGAACAGGTAGATCACTACCCCAATATGTATCCCGACTATGCAGATGTAACGATTCCGGTGAATATCGCCCCGCTCAATTTCGAGATTCGCGACAAGCACCTCACCAACATCGAAACCATCCTCACCATCGAGGACGCTGATGCCAACGATGCCGACAACACATTGACCGCAACAAGCAACAGCCAGAACCTGAAGTTCAATCTCGACGACTGGAAAGCATTCCTTCAGAAGGCGGTGAACAAGAACGTAAAGGTGCAGATCTACTCCAAGAGCGATGACGGAGAATGGACCGCATTCAAGTCCTTCAAATGGCAGGTGGTAGGCGACAGCATTGATCCCTATCTCACCTACCGACTGATTGAACCCGACTACGAGGTATGGAACAAGATACAGATCAGGCAGCGATGCGTGGAGAACTGGAAGGAGACGATTCTCACAGACTATCATCTGCAGGAAAACCGCTGCATGAACTGTCATGCCTTCGGCAACCAGAATCCGAACCTCAGCATGGTATATGTAAGAGGCGAAGACGGTGGAGCCATTCTCAACCGCAACGGCAAGCTGCGCAAGCTCAACCTGAAGACAGCCAACATGGTTTCATCGAGCGTGTATTACGGGTTCGACCCTTCGGGCAGATACCTCACGTTTTCTACCAACATCATCATCCCAGCCTTCCATGCCAACCCCGACAAGCGGCTGGAGGTATATGATTCGAAGAGTGATGTGTATGTTGCCGACCTCGACAACAACATCATCATTTCATCGCCGCTCACCAGCGACAGCACAAAACTCGAGACCTTCCCTACCTTCTCGTCTAACGGCCGATACATCTACTATTGCGTAGCAGATAAGAAAGGTCTGAAGACAAAGAATCTGAAGGGATTGAAATATGCCCTTGTCCGCATCCCTTTCGAGGACAGAACAGGAACATTCGGTTCGAAGGTAGATACCCTCTACACAGAGCACTCGGTATGCCATCCCAAGATAAGTCCAGACGGCAGATACTGTCTCTTTACCGTTGCCGACTATGGCACCTTCCCTATCTGGCATCCAGAGGCAGACCTCCGTATGCTCGACCTGCAGACCGGAAAGATAGACAGCCTCAGCATCGTAAACAGCAGGAAAAGTGATACCTATCACAGCTGGTCGCATTCCGGCAGATGGTTTGTCTTTGCAAGCAAGCGCGATGACGGACTCTACGGCAAGCCTTACTTCTGCTATTTTGATGAGCATGGCAAGGCTCACAAGCCATTCGTCTTGCCGCAGAGGGAACCAACCTTCTACGACGATTGCCTGAAGAGTTTCAACATCCCGGAGCTGAGTCGTGGTCCCGTTCCATTCAATGCCATCGATGTTGAGAATGTGATGAAACAGGAAGCAGAAAAGTTTAAATAGAAAAACGAACTTTAGAAAGTAATCCCCCACACGCCCTGAAAGGGCAGAAGCTCCTAGCCCTGGGAGGGCACTGAAAAAGTCCCTTCATGGGTTATGCTAGTTTAACATTCGATCTTTGAAATAGTGTACCCAAAAGTTGCATATGTGCAATA
>OKUI01000163.1_pt1 | contig 28016 bp, 19 predicted proteins | sample 1606531 | NCBI WGS metagenome assembly OKUI01 (sample SAMEA3882506, study PRJEB24775) | human gut metagenome | biome: human-associated habitat; feature: intestine environment; material: feces | place: Netherlands | collected 2009/2010
GTCCGATCAGATTCTGCCCACGGGCCACTTCGCCGGGGTAGATGCGTTGGAAATGACGGCTGATTTCCGCGGCCGGCTCGTCGAACAGAAGCACCTCGTCGAAGGACGGCTCATACACCAGGTCGGCCTGTTCCTCTTCGCCCGCCAGCGAAGCATAGATGCGGGTGAACGGCTCGCGCAGCAGTCCGATCACATCGTTCCGGTCCTTGGTCAATTGCACGCCGAGGGCGATGAATTGGCCGGTCCACACTTCCAGACCGCTCAGCACGGCCTGACGCCCGTATTCGGGGTCGATGCCGGAGCCGTCGGACAGCTGTTTGAGCAATGCGGCACGCTGTTTGGCAACGTGCGTGAACTGTTGCAACGACTGCGCATAACGGGGCAACAGCAGCGAAGCCGCCTGGTTGAGGAAGTTCCTTCGGGTGGCCGGATCGCCAGATACCAACCGCTGGTCTTCGGGGGTAAAGGACACGGAGGGGACCAAACCCACGATATCCCTCATATATTGCGATTTTCCGCCGTCCACGCGCGCCCTGTTGGCGCCTCGCGCGGCGATGGTGATCTCATATGTGCGCTGTTCGCCCGCATCTTCGACGTTGGCCCGGACAGTGGCGGAAGGGTGGCCTTTTTCGACCAGCGGCAGCGATGACGAGGTGCGGTGGCTGGAGCCGGTGGACAGCACTTCCACGGCTTCCACGATATTGGTTTTCCCTAGGCCGTTCGAGCCTTGGAGAATGTTGATTCCCGGTTCGAAATCAAGCACGCAATGGTCCCATGACCGGTAATGGTCGAGCGCGAGACGGGAGATATGCATGAAAACCGGAATTCCTTGAAGGTGATGGCATGGTGGCCCGGACGGGAACTTGCCGTCCGGGCCACAGGTGGAACGAAATCAGTTGTTGAAGCGCATCGGAACGAGCAGGTAACGGTAGTCCATGGATTCGTCGGAATCCGCTTCCTGCTGGCCGTTGAATTCCACGGGCTTGACCGCGGTGGTCATCTTCATGCGCACGAACGGCTCGCTGATGGCGCTCAGGCCGTCGACCAGATAGGAGGGGTTGAACGCCACGGTGATGTCCTCGCCGTCCATGTCGATGTCGAGAATCTCCTTCGCCTGTGCTTCGTCGGCGGTGCCGGCCGACAGCGTCAGCTCCTGGCCGGAGAAGACCATGCGGATCGGGGCGTTGCGTTCGGCGACCAGCGAAACGCGCTTGATGGCGTCGATGAGGGCCTGCTTGTTGATGACGGCATGAATCGGGTATTCATCGGCATACAGGCGGTCAACGGCCGGGAATTCGCCATCGATGAGCTGGGAGGTGGACACGCGGCCGGCGTTCTCGAAGCCCAGCAGGGACGGGTTGTCCGCATCGAAATCGATGGTGACGTTCTGATGCTCGTCCAGCGAACGCGCCATGTCGCGCAGCAGCGAGCCACGGACCAAAGCGGTGGTGCTGATGGTCGCATCCTCCGGCGTCCAGGTGAAGCTGGAACGGGCCAGACGGAAACGGTCGGTGGAGCTCATGATGACCTTGTCGCCCTGGAACTGGACGCGGATGCCGGTGAGCACCGGACGGTTCTCCTCACGGGAGACCGCGACGGACGCCTGGTTGACGGCCTGAGCGAAGGTGGGGGAGTCCACCTGGCCCAGTTTCGTCGGCACCACGGGCAGATCCGGATATTCGCTTTCCGGCATGAGCTGCATGGTGAAGGTCGACTTGCCCGACGTGATGGTCATCGTGGAACCATCAGTGGAAAGATAGGTTTTCGCAGCGGGCAGCGACTTGGTGATGTCGGCAAGCAGTTTGCCCAGCACCAGAACGCTACCGGCCTCGTCCACGCCGGCTTCGATGTGGTGGCGTGCGGAAATGGCGTAGTTGAAGGCGGAAAGCTGGAGTGTGCCGTCAATGGCTTCCAGACGGATGCCCGCCAGAATCGGGGTTGCGGGACGTGCGTCGATGACACGTGTGGTCCATGCCACGGCATCGGCAAGAGCTTGGGAATTGACTTCGACTTTCATGGGGTATTCCTCGTTTCGTTCGATTCACATGCCATTCTAGCGATAAGAGCAACGACGACGAAAGCGTGGGGAATTCCCCGCATTACGAGAATGACGATGAAAGTAAGAAAAACGTACTTTCGTAATAATAAGCCCTGTGGATAGTGTGGATAAGCTCGCGTAGCCCAAGTGCAGCAACGCTTCAGTACGAGACGTCATCTGTGGATAACTTCTGAGTCGAATGTGGATAAGAGCATGGGTTATCCACAGGCTCATGGCCGCGCAAAACTTATCCACAATTCACTGTGAATAATCCACGAGCCATCCACTGCCGTTTTCCGTGTTTCCAACGGCTTTTCCACAGACCTTTCCCCGAAATGTGGATATGTATGTGGAAAACTCGATGTACAAGAAATTATGTCCGGGCGTGTCACGCGGATAGTAAAAAGGCTGGTAAATAATTTACCAGCCTAAGGAAAACCGTTGGAAATACGCCGTTTGTTGTGGTTGCTTCCGTTACTTGTCGTTGGAACGCTGCTTGAGCTGCAGAGTCAACTCGGTCACGTAGTTGTAGATCTCCTGCTTCTCCTGCATCTCGTCGTTGATGCGCGTATACGCGTGCATCACGGTGGTGTGGTCCTTGCCACCGAAGACCAGGCCGATGTCGTTGAGGCTCATGCTGGTCAGCTCGCGTACCAGATACATGGCGATCTGGCGTGCCAGCGCGATCTTCTTGGTACGCGAACGGCCGACGATGTCGTCGAACGTCAAATAGAAGTACTTGGCCACCTGCGTGATGATGTCCGCGGGCTTGATTTCCACGTCGGTGGTGAAGAAGTCCTGCAAAGTCTGCTCCGCAAGGGCTTTGGTGACCGGCTGGTTGCTCAGCGACGCCATGGCGGTCACACGGTTCAGCGCGCCTTCCAGCTCGCGGATGTTCTCGGTGAACCGTTCCGCGATCAGGTTGAACACGTCGTTGGGAATATTGGAGCCGTTCATGGTGGCGATCATGCGCAGAATGGCGATTCGCGTCTCCAGATCCGGCGGTTTGACGTCCACGGTCAGGCCCGATTCGAAGCGGGAGATCAGACGTTCGTTGAAGCCCTGCAGGTCCTTCGGCGGCACATCGGAGGCGATCACGATGCGCTTGTTGGCCTGATGCAGGGTGTTGAACGTGTGGAAGAACTGCTCAAGGGTCGCGTCCTTGCCGCTCAGGAACTGGATATCGTCGATGAGCAGCACGTCGACCTCGCGGTAGCGGCGGTTGAATTCCTTGATCTGGCCGGAACTTTGGTTCGTATCGGCCAGAGCCTCGATGAATTCGTTGGTGAATTCCTCACTGGTGACGTAGCGGACCTTCAGATTGGGGTCCTTGACCAGCGCGTAGTTGCCGATGGCGTTCAGCAAATGGGTTTTGCCCAGGCCGGAGCCTCCGTAGATACACAACGGATTGAAATCATGGCCGGAACCCTCCGCCACGGCCAGCGCCACGGTACGTGCGAAACGGTTGGAATCGCCGGGCACGAAGGTGTCGAAGGTGGCGTTCTTGTTCAAATGCGTTTCGGGGTCGAGCAGCGGCCTGTTCTGGCCGCTCTGGAAATGGTCCTGTTCCGGCGGCATCGTCGCGGGAATCGGCAACTGGCCCTGCATCGTCTCGTTCGCAGGGGACTTCGCCGGCGATTTCGCGGGGGAGAAGCGCGGATAGGTTTCCTCCGGCTGTTCCTCCGTTTTCGGCTTCATTTCAACGATTTTGAAGGCGGGGAAGATGTCCTGTTCGGCGGATTCGCGCAACGCCTCCATCAACGGCTTGTTCAATTCGGTCTGCAAAGCCTGCTGAGCCGCCTCACTGGGCACGCACAGCATGATGGTCGGACCCCACATGCCTTCGGGATAGACGTTCTCCAGCCAGCTTTTGTCACGTACGGACAGCGACGGATTCTGGTGCAGCAGGGCCAAAGCGTCGGACCACACCCCACGAGCCTGCTCGAGAGGATCTGTTGTCGTGTTATCAGCCACGGATAATCCTTTCTCGACAGACGTACCACTGATGTGCAACTGTATATTTGTACTCTCTTTTCCCCGAGTTATCCACCGGCGTGCGTGTTGAAAAGATTGAAATGTGAATAACATTGTTGTAGTTTGTGGATAACTTTTGTGGGGAATTCGGCGGAATCGCAACGATTATGTGGATTGTTTTATGCGGGGAATCCCCATGAAAATGTGAAGAAAAATGGACGACGCGACAATCTGTTCAGGGGTCAGAGTAGTTTAGTAGAGCTTGACTCATGAGGAGCCGTGCCTTGGCATGGCTAAAAACACCGGGAGCATTAATTATGAAGAGGACATTCCAGCCGAACAACCGCCGTCGCCACATGAAGCACGGTTTCCGTCAGCGCATGCGCACCCGCGCAGGCCGCGCTCTGATCAACCGTCGCCGCGCCAAGGGCCGCAAGTCCCTCGCTGCCTGATTTTTTAGTGGCATAGAGCGGTGGAACGGCTGAAAAGCCATCGCGATTTTGTTGCGGTGCTCAAACGCCGTCGTAGGGTATCGCGAGAAGACATCGTCGTGCATTATCTGATGCACGACGATGTCGTAACGGGCGATACAGCGACGGTGCAAGGCCGCCGTGTCGGCTTGGCCGTTTCCAAAGCTGTTGGCAACGCGGTCACGCGCAACGCCGTGAAAAGGCGTTTCCGTGTGCTTGCACGAAAGTACGAATCACTATTACCTGAATCCTGCGATATCGTGTTGCGTGCCAAGCCAAGTGCCGCACGTGCCGATTTCCTGTCGCTTGAGCAGCAGATGGCATCGTGTTTCGAAGCGGTGAAACGTAAAACCGCTTCCCGACAATGAGCAAGGGGCATCATCGCAATTGGATGGTGCGGCTCATCCGCTGGTATCAGAAACATATTTCCGCCCATACCGCACCTCGGTGCCGGTATTATCCCAGCTGCTCCAATTATGCGATTCAGGCGATTGAACGATTTGGCTGCCTTAAAGGTGGCCTTCTTGCGTTATTACGCCTTCTTCGTTGCAACCAGTGGAACCGTGGAGGAATCGACGACGTTCCACAGCTCTATTCCTTGTTTTACAGATGTTCGTGGTCGAAGGCACACGAGGAGCCTCGTCTCACGCCTCTGGATGTAGATGAACCTATAGGCGATAAGGAGAATGGCCTGTAATGAATCAAGATCAATTCCTCCTCGATAGTGGTTTCTGGGGCTGGCTGTACAAGCTCCTGTACCCCGTCGAGTGGCTCATGACGCAGATTATGGCCGGATTCCACCGATTCATGGTGATGCTGGGCATGAACGAGATCGGTTTCTCGTGGGTCATGTCCATCGTGTTCCTGGTGATTGTGGTCCAGGCGTGCGTGTTCCCGCTGTTCTACAAGTCCATGAAGGGCATGCGCAAGATGCAGGCCCAGATGGCCGTTTTGCAGCCCAAGATGCAGCGCATCCAAAACAAGTACAAGGGCAAGAACGATCCCGCCAGCAAAGAGGCTTTGCAACGCGAGATGATGAAGCTCTACCAGGACAACGACGCGAACCCGATGGGCGGCTGCACGTCGATGCTGCCTATGTTCGTGCAGGGTCCTGTGTTCATGTGCATGTTCTACACCCTGTCGGCCATTCCATACATCGCCCGTGGCAAGTTCAGGAACGGTTCCGGCCTCGGCGCCTTCGACATCGCCACCGCCAAGCAGTTCACCTCCACCAACGTGTTCGGCGTGAACGTGGCCGAGAACTTCACCACCGCCGACATCCACGGCAAGATCATCATCGGCATCTTCGTGGCGTTGATGTGCTTCTGCCTGTGGCTCATGCAGTACAACAGCATGAAGCGCAACATGGCCCAGAGCGCTGCGAACAAGCAGACTGAAATGATGCAGAAGATGATGCTGTGGATGTTCCCGATCATGTACATCTTCTCCGGCGTCGCCATGCCGTTCGCAGTGCTGGTGTACTGGCTGACCAACAACATCTGCAACCTGCTGCGTTCCGTCTGGCAGATCCACGTCTTCCCGACTCCGGGATCCCCGGCCGCCGAAGCGAAGGAAAAGCGCGACCACGCCCACGAGAACGCCCGCCGCGCCAAGGCCGGTCTGCCGTCCCTCGAAGAGGAGGAGCTGCAGAAAGCCAAGAAGGCCGCGGAGGCGAAGGAAAAGAACGGCTTCCAGCGTCAGCAGCCAAGCCGCAAAAAGAAGAAGAAGAAATAACATCAAGTGTGTGTCCTGTGTTTCACGTGAAACGCAGGACACACCGCTTTTGTATCGGGCGAATCGCCCATATGATACAACCCAATCAGTAGACTTTCAGTAGACTTTCAGTAGACTTGAAATAATACGAACCCCGCTCAAAGGAGTAAAACACCATGGCGCAGGATGCTGAGAAAACCATCGATCAGCTCAATGACGAAGCTGACATCGCTGCCGATTACCTTGAAGGATTGCTTGACATCGTCGACTACGAGGGCGATATCGAAATGGGCGTGCGCAACAACCGTCCGACCGTGCAGATCGTTGCCGACGACGACACCGACATCAAACATCTGATCGGACGCAACGGCGAAGTCGTGGACGCCCTGCAGCAGCTCACCCGACTCGCCGTACAGCAGAAGACCGGCGAGCGGTCCCACCTCATCGTGGACGTGGACGGCTATCTGAAGCGCAAGCGCCAGCGCCTGCACGACCTTGCGCTGGATGCCATCGACGAGGCGCGCGAGACTGGCGAGCCGGTGGACCTGAAGCCGATGAACTCCTTCGAACGCAAGATCATCCATGATGTGGTGCGCGAGGAAGGCATGAAGTCTCGGTCCCATGGCGAAGAACCGCATCGTTACGTCACGGTGTACGTCAAGGCTTCCGCAGTCGATGACGCCGACGAGATCGACGAAGCCTGAAATAGTTTCACGTGAAACATGAAGCGTCGCGAGTTTCTCGCGGCGCTTTTTTGATGCCTGTAGATTAGGATGGTGTGCATGAGTGATGTGAATGACGAATTGGATGGGTCGCCGATTCTTGAGGAAGTGCTTGGCGATGCATTGGGCAAGTTGAAGGTGTTTCACGTGAAACTTGCTGCGGAAGGAGAGCCGCGCGGGCTGATAGGGCCACGCGATGTCGGTATTATTTGGGAACGGCATATTCTGAACTCCGCGGCCATCGTACCGTTCATCCGTGAAGCAACGGCCAAGAGGCAATTCAAGACGGTGGCGGATATCGGCAGTGGTGGAGGATTCCCCGGTATCGTAGCGGCCGCCTGCCTGCCGGACCACCAGTTCACCTTGGTGGAACCGATGGAACGCCGTATCGAATGGCTTCATGAGTGCGTTGACGAAATGGGATTGGACAATGTCTCGATAGTGCGCTCCCGAGCCAACGCCGTAATCGAAGCCGTCCGTGGTTCGAACGGTGGCCGGAAGGGCAGGGGAGAGGATGCCGTCGATCTCGACGGAAATCCCATCCCGGTCAAGCATCCGTTTGCCGTGGTGACCTGCCGTGCGGTCGCGCCGATGGCCAAACTATCCGGATGGACGCTGCCGTTGCTGGACAAAGGCGGACGGCTGGTTGCCCTGAAAGGACGATCCGCGCAGGAGGAAATCGTCAAGGCCACCAAAGAGATCTCCAAAAACGGCGGTATCCATCCCCGCGTGGTGGAGGCCGAGGTCGGTCCGGGTCTGGAACCGACGCATGTGCTGATGGTGGACAAGCGATAAGTTATCCACAAAATCGCGTGAGTTATCCACAGTATCCACAATCGCGGAAATGTGTTACGAAGCATCTTGAAGAAGCTTGGAATTGCAACGATTGTTCTGTGGATAACTTTTGGGTGGTCGGATGAGTTATCCACCAACTATCCACCGTTGTTCACAATGGTGCACATGGCCGTGAACAGGTGAAAATCTGTCCACCCAAATGATGAAACTTGATTGTTGAATATGTATAGGAAGGCTAGTTCATGACTGGACCTGAAGAACCAGACAATTTGACGTCGATGGAATCCGCCACGGAAACCATCAAGCGAATCTTCGAAGGCTCGACATCCCCCGTAGGCGCGCAAATCGCTGATGAATCGACGCGATACAAGGCATTGGAGCATGCGGTCTGCCCGAAGCCGGCCCAAACGCGCTTGATCGCAGTCGCCAACCAGAAAGGTGGCGTCGGCAAAACCACATCCGCGGTGAACCTGTCCGCGGCCTTGGCCCGTTTCGGATGCAAGGTCCTGCTTATTGATATGGATCCGCAGGGCAACGCCTCCACGGCATTGGGTGCCCCGCACGCCTCCGGTCAGCCTTCGGTGTATGACGTCATCGAAGGACGCAAGCGCATCGCGGAAGTCAAGTGCACGTGCCCTGATTTCGACAACCTCGACGTGGTCCCCGCATCCATCGATTTGAGTGGCGCCGAACTTGAGGTCGCCGACATGGCGGACCGCAACTCGCTGCTGAAGAACGCGGTGGACGAGTTCCTCGCCACCAGCGAAGAGCATTACGATTACGTGATCATCGACTGCCCGCCGAGCCTGGGTCTGCTGGTGATCAACGCCATGTGCGCCGTGCACGAAATGCTGATTCCGATTCAGGCCGAGTATTACGCCTTGGAAGGTTTGGGCCAGCTCATCAACACCATCGGACTGGTGCAGGAACATTACAATCCGTCGCTGCTGGTCTCCACGATGCTCATCACCATGTACGACAAGCGCACGCTGCTGAGCCGCGAAGTGCATGGGGAAGTGAAGAAGCACTATCCGACAATCGTGCTCGACACCACCATTCCGCGCACGGTGAAGATTTCCGAAGCGCCAAGCTTCAACCAAAGCGTGATCGCATACGACCCCAAGGGCATGGGTGCGATCGCGTACTGCGAAGCCGCGCTGGAACTTTCGCGTCGTTCCGATACGGTGCTGCAGGCAATCGATGCAAGAAGGAATGAGAACTGATCATGGCAACTAAGTCGCGTTTGGGTAAAGGTCTTGGCGCACTGTTTCCTTCTCTTCCGGGGGAGCCGCAGCATCAGGAGCATGCGGCGCCTGCCGCTGCCGCCAAAGAAGTCAAGGCTTCCAAGACTGATGGGCATGTGGAGTCCAAGAGCGCGTCCGCTACCGCACAGGCATCGGTGAACGCCGTGCAGGGGATGAAGCATGCTGTTTCACGTGAAACAACCAAGAAAAACCAGCATCGTCGTGCCAGCATGCCGTCGATTTCGTTGAACGAAAGCGCGCATCCCGCGGACATGTTCTTCGGCTCCACCGCTCAGCCAGCTTCCGAACAGGGCGAGCAGCAGGGGAGTGTTTCACGTGAAACCACGCCGACCGAACATAAGAAGGACGAACCGGAACTGCTTCCCGTGCAGGGTGGATATCTGGTTGAACTGCGTTTGAGCGACGTCGGTCCCAATCTGCATCAGCCACGTACCATTTTCGATGAAGACGACCTGCGCGAGCTAGCCGAATCCATCAAGGAAGTCGGCGTACTGCAGCCAATCGTCGTACGCAAGCGTCCGCAATCGCAAATCGAAGCCGCCCGCAGGGAAGCCGCAGCCAAACCGGCCGAACCGCACAACATGTTCGACGGGCGCATGGATAGCATGTACGAGCTCATCATGGGCGAACGTCGTTGGCGCGCATCGCAGATCGCCGGCCTGAAAACGATTCCGGCCATCGTCAAAACCACCGCCGATGACGACATGCTACGTGACGCACTGCTGGAGAACCTGCATCGCGTCGCGCTGAATCCACTGGAAGAGGCGGCTGCCTACCAGCAGATGATCGACGATTTCGGCCTGACGCAGGCCCAACTGTCCAAGTCGGTGTCGAAATCCCGTCCGCAAATCGCCAACACCTTGCGATTGCTCAACCTGCCGGCCGCCGTGCAGAAGAAGGTCGCATCCGGACTGCTGTCCGCGGGCCACGCGCGTGCGCTGCTGGGACTGCCGACGGAAGCGGATATGGAACAGCTGGCCACGCGCATCATCGCCGAGGGACTGTCCGTACGTAGCACCGAGGAAATCGTGTCGATGAAGGCCGCCGAAAGCGACCAGCCCAAGAAGCCGAAGGCCAGCAAGCTCAATCCGTGGGCTGGTACCCCCGTTCAGGTTGGTCTGGAGCAGCGTTTCGGCACCAAGGTCTCCATCAAGGGATCGAAGAAGCACGGGCGAATCGAAATCGTGTTCAAATCGGAAGACGATATGAAACGCATCGTCGACCTGCTTATGCAGCAGCAGAGCTGAACGAACCGAGCCAATCGAGCTCGGCGAGCGATAATGATTTGAACGATTTGAGCCTTACTTGAGCGAATCGAGATAAGCCTGCGCGTCCAGCGCGGCGCGACACCCCATGCCCGCCGCGCTGATGGCCTGCCGATAGACGCTATCCACGCAGTCTCCCGCGGCGAAAACGCCGGGTTCGCTGGTACGCGTGCTGGCGCCATCGACCGTGATATAACCGGCTGAATCGACGTCTACAAGCCCGTTAAGAAAAGCAGTGGCAGGAGTGTGCCCAATCGCCATGAAAACGCCGTTAGCGGGGATTACAGAGGTCTTTTCGGTGGCGGTGTTGCGCACCTCCACCTCCTGTACGCCGTTCTCGTCGCCGCGAATCTCCTGCACCACAGCGTCAAGCATGAAATCGATTTTCGGATTGCGTTGCGCACGCTCCACCATGATGCGGGAAGCACGGAACGTGGAACGCCTATGAATAAGGGTGACGGACGAGCCGAAACGGGACAGGAAATCAGCTTCTTCGAAAGCGCTGTCGCCGCCGCCGACCACCACAATCGGCTTGTTGCGGAAGAAGAAACCATCGCAGGTGGCGCAGTAGGAGACACCTTTGCCTGCGTATTCCGTCTCGCCTGGCACGCCCAGCTTACGATAGTTTGAGCCTGTTGCGATGACCAGCGCGCGTGCGTCGTACACGTCGCCGCCGTCAAGGGTGACGGTTTTGATGCCGGAATCGGCATTCGAAGCAACCGAAACAACATCGTCCCAAACGATATGCGTGCCGAACCGTTCCGCTTGCTTGCGCATATTGTCCATCAGATCCGGACCCATGATGCCATCGGGAAAGCCTGGGAAATTCTCCACTTCGGTGGTGTTGACCAACTGGCCGCCGGGCGTCAGCGCGCCGGCGACGACCAGCGGCTCGAAGCCGGCGCGGCCAAGATAGATCGCGGCAGTATAGCCAGCCGGGCCGGAACCGATAATCACCACATCACGCATATCACTCATGGTTGCTACTGTAATGCAGTTTCCACGACGGTTGCGGGCGGTTTTGCAGATGGCGTTCAAAAAGGCGTTCAAAAAGGCGTTCAAAAAAGTCAGCTATCCGTCACGTTGTTTCACGTGAAACAAAAGGAGGGTGTGCGGAACAATCCGCACACCCTCCTTGTCTGCCGATGCGTCAGAAAATCTGCACCGAATCGATGTACAGCTGGTTGCCGGGAAGGCTGTCGAACGGCACCCACAAGAGGATGTCCTGGGTCTCCACGGCCTTGTTGAACTTGATTTCGGTGGTGCCGCTGGCGTCGAACTCGAACTGGGCGACCTGTTCACCCTGGTTCGGGCTGGACTTGGCGTTCACGCGAATGTAGCCCTGGCCGCCGGAAGAACGGATCTTGATGACCATGCGATACGCTTTCTGGGGCTGGCTGAGGTGGAGGTAATAACCGTAACCCTGTTGTCCGTCCGGATTGGACAGGAACTGGCGGTTGTCGATCTCATACGGAGTCGTGTTCTCTGGCATCTTCGGTTCCGGAACCTTCCGCACCTTCTTATCCGAAGTCACCACCTTGTCGACGTCCTTCTTGGCGGAATGGCTCTTCTTCGTGGTTTTCTTCGGCTTGCTGGAATCGGAGCTGCCGTTGTCGGAGCTGTTGGCATCGTTGGAATCGTTGTTTGCATCGCTGGCGGAGCTGCTGCCATTGCCGGAATCGCCATTATTGCCGAAAGGCACGTCGTCAAGGTTCATTTCCGGCCACGGATTGTTGGAATTCGTATTGGTGATGCCGTCATCCGGCTTCTTGGTCAAACCATGAATGGCGAATCCCAATGCGACGGCCACCACAATGAACGCGACCACAATGGCCACGACCTTGGTGGTGAGCTTGCCGAACAATTTGGCATTGGCGACCTCGGCCGGACTGGAGGAAGAGGCTTTAGGGGCAAAGCTCGGCGGCACCGCAACGGGGGCTCCGTTTTCGTTCTGATATGCCGCGTCGATTGCTTCCTGCTCCGCCTTCAACGCGCGTGCGGATTCCTCGCCCGGCTCGATGACCCGTCCGTCAGGTCCGATCACCGGAATGCGACCGGTCTTCTCCAATTGCGAATCGTCCGTATGATAATCGCCCTGCGGCGACGGCGTGGAAACACGGATGGGGAAGGAGAACGGCGAATCCACATCTTCGGAGGATCCGTCGATGTCCTCTTCGCTGAGTAGTTCGCGGCTGTTGTTCCACAGCGATTTCACGGCACCGCCGGTCGCGGCCATACCCTTGGCCAAGGCTTCCTTGCTGTCGGAGAAATCAGTGTGTGGTTCAGGCGCTTCGAACGTCATTTCCGGAATGCTTCCGGTTTCAGCCAGCGTATCGGGCAAGGCGATGGCATCCTGCTCGAGAATCTGCAGCAGGGGCACGTTCACAATCGAGCATTCCGAATCCGCGGACGGTAACGCAATATCGGGGCCGTTAAGCTTCGCCAGCGGCTCGTAGTCGCCCAGCAACGCCTCCAATTCGGCGATGGTGGCCATCGGAACGGTCGGGAAACCGTCCTTCTCCTTGAGATCCAGACCACGCTTGCAAATCACGCGGAACTCCATCGGCACGTTCGGTGAAATCGCGTCAAGATGGTAGTTCGTGGACAGCGTCGACGGCGTGCGCGTCAGCAGGGAATACAGCAGGGAAGCGACCTGGCGAATCGCAAGCTGCTCCTGGTTTTCCACGGATTGCACGCGCGAAGTATCGGCCAGCATGATGCTTACCGGCGCGTCGGCGATTTCAATGCCGTTGCGGGTCAATCGCACGGTGTCCGTGCTGATCGAGAAATGCGTGAGATTGTCTTTCTGCAACACGTGCAGGGCTTCGACGACCTCACCAAGAATGGAACGGATCGCGGTGAAGCTCAGCGGCTTGCTGGACTGCGTGAGATACTCGCTCAACGACATGCCGGCATCGAGCTGCGTGATCACCAACGCCACCTCGCCCACGTGCTGAAGCTGCAGCACCTGCGTGAAATGGGCGTCGTGGGAAATCGCCAGCATGGAGGCCGTCGCATTGACGTCCTGCAAAGCCTTGCGGTTGTTGACGATAAAAAGCTGGCAATCCCGGGCAAGCACGTGATCGCTTGCCTTCCAAACCTGCAAGCCGGTTTCCTCGCGCAATGGCGAAACCAGCACATAGCGGTTGCTGATGGTATCTCCCAGTTGAGGTTTCATGGTTTCCTTCAACTCTGTAACGATTGTTCTACCTACGCTGTTATTCTTGGTCGCCGTTTTCGGCGGTACTTTGCTCAAGTTTACCGTTGGGGCTGGCCGTTCCGCCAGACTTAGGCTTGTTGCCAAGCCCCGGTATGCGGGCGGCGAGCATGCCCACGACCGAAGTGAGCTCCTCGGCACGCAGCGCCCACAGGCACGCCAGATAGACGATGGCGATGACGATGGTGAGCAGTATCGCGGACAGAACCGCCTGACCCCAGTTCATAGTGCCGTCGTCGGGGCCGATATGCGCTCCGACCAGCCGGTAGACGCCGTTGCGGCACAGCAGGCCAATCACGCAGGCGGCTATCGTGGCCACCAGCGCCTTCGCATAGGCGGTGATGATGCGCTTGTCGTCCACATCGCCGTCGAAACGGGAGCGGAGCATGTGCGTGAGCAGCGGATACGGCAGGATGAAGCTCACCGAAATCGCCAATCCGATGACGGTGATCCACTGCGTGGGCGGCAGAATGAACGTCGACGCGATGATGACGCCACCCTGGATGGCCATGGTGATCGCCATGAAAATAAACGGATGCTTGCCGTCTTCGAACGCGTAGAACGTGCGTTGGATGACCAAATACGAGCTGGAAAGTGGCAGGCCGATGCCCAAAGCGGCGAGCGGCGCGCTGATGAGCAGCGCCTCACGCACGCTGATGGACGGCAGCAGTGCGAGGATGATCGGCAACGGAAGCACGATGAACGCCGCTGCGAAGAAGCACATGATGAGATTGAGATTACGCAGGGCCGAGCTCAGATCCTTGCGCGCCTCGTCGATATTGCGGTCCGCGATGGCTTTCGATATTTTCGGGAAGATCGCAGTGGCGATGGACACGGCGATCAGCGAATACGGCAGCATGTAGATGGTGTACGCATTCTGATACGAGGCGTTGCCGGCCACGTCCAACTGGCTCATATGCAGCTGTTCCGAAGCCTTGAACGGCGCGCTGGTGGCCACGCGGGTGACGATGATGTTGACGATCTGATCGACGCCGACGATGCCGAGGCTCCACGCGGCGACCGGTCCCATCGAACGCAGTCCGATGCCGTGAACGCCGAATTTCGGACGGTATTTCAGGCCGATTCTCGTCAAAGGAATGAACAGCACCAGCGCCTGGAACGCCACGCCAAGCGTCCAAGTGCCGGCGGTCAGCGCGATTTTCGTCGGCGTCCAGAAGTCCAGCGGACGTTCCGTGGCCCTGCCGAACATCGCGATGAACGCGCCGAAACCGATGCAGCTGATGATGTTCGCGCCGACCGAGCTCCACGCATACGTGACGAAATGGTCCTTCGCCGCGAGAATCTGCCCGATCACCGTATACAGGCCGTAGAAGAAGATCTGGGGCATGCACCACAAGGTGAAGGAGGTGGCGAGGGCCATGGTTTCGGCGCTGCCGTTGACATACAGTTTGGTCAACAACGGCGTGGCAACGGCCATGAGCAGCGTCACACCCAACAACAAGGTGATGGCAAGGGTGATGAGCTTGTTGAGCTTGGTTTCGGCGTCCTTCGATTTCAGCGTGCGCACGATCTGCGGCACAAGCACCGCGTTGAAGATGCCGCCGGAAACCAGTGTGTAGATGACCTGCGGAATCATCGAACCGGCCTGGTAGGCGTTGGCGGCATAGCCGGTGGTGCCCAAGGCCCAGGCAAGCAGGATGGTGCGGATTTGGCCGGTCACGCGCGAAGCGGCGGTACCGGAGGCCATGATCAGTGAGTTACGGCCAACGGAAGAACTCATTCGTCGGGATCCTTCTTACGGTTGAATTGACGCCACAGTCCCACAGCGCCCAAGAGCACGGCGAAGCCGATGATGACGAAACCGCTCTTGTCGCTGATCTGCAGCGCGCTGGTGATGTGGGTGACCTGCGTGGCTCCAAACGCTGCACCATTCCTGTCGAACAGGCTGATGGTGGCGTTGGCGGTGCCGGACGTGGACACACGGATGGTGAACGCCACCTGTGCCTCGCCGTGGGGCGGCACCTGCACGGTGTCGAATCGGGACGTGACGATCTGCATGGAATCGGTCAGCGACGAGACCTTCACCTTTACCGGGTACGGGTGGCTGTTGCTGATGGTCACCGGCATTTTCGCGGTTTCGCTGACCACGTTCACGCTTTCCGTCGGCGTGATCGCCACACCGTTGATCAGCAGGGCCGCGAGCTGGTTCGCGCCTTCCGCCATCGTGCTTCTGGAAGGGCTTTCGCCGCCCAACGCGTGCAGGGCCATGATGGTGTGGGCGTTCGTCAGCTGCCTGCTCCAGGTGTTGACGTCGGATTCGTCTTTTCCGTTCGGCTTGACGAGGATCGACGTATTGAAACGTTTGATGTTGCTCGATGAGTTCGCCAGCGCGCTCAGAGTCTGCTGGACGTCGCTGCGCATGCCATCGGTAAGGCCGTCCGTTTGGGGAAGATCGGTTGACATGCTGGCCGCATCTTCGGAGATGTCGGCATCCTTCAACGTGGCAAGGTCAGTGAGGTTCAGCCACGGCGACTGCTCGATGTCGCTCATCAGCGCGTCTACAACACTGGGGTCGGAATCCTCGTTCAGACAGACCAGCAGGTTGCGTTCCGCATAAGGCTGTTCCATCTGGTAGAACGCGCTTTGCGCGACGAATCGCGCCAATCTGCCGGCCGTGGTTCCCTCGCTGTCGGCGTTGGCATCGTCACTGGTCGCCTTGCCTTGGGCCAGGCCGGAAAGCACATTCTGCGCGGAAAGCACGGTGACGTCCCCGGCGTCGGTGGAGACCACCGTCTTGCCGGTACGTACGGTAGCCGCATCGTCCTCTTCGAAGTCATGCGTGGCGATGACGGTGCCGTACCCCTGCTGGCGGGCCTTCGTCAACGCTTGTAGGGTCCAATTGCCGTTGCCCTGCCACGCGTATGCGGTGATGTCCGCGTTGCTGTCGCCCAATGCCGATTGATAGGTTTTCCGGGCTTTGGCTGCGGACCATTGACGGTCGTTGATACCGGCTGCGCTGTAGGCCGGAGCGTTGTTCATGGCGCTGTAGGCCGGAGCGTTGTTCATGGCGCTGTAGGCGGTCATGTCGAACAATGCGGGCTGGGTGATGCCGTCGACCCGCGTTGGCATCGCCATCGCCTGCAGGTAGGTCGGATCTCCTACGACCTGCAGCATGTCGTGCTTGGCGAAGGTCTGCTGCAACGATTTGAGCCGTGCGTCGTCATCCTTGCTGGGCATGGCGATTTTCGCCAGTTTCGAGGAGGAAATACCCCCTTCATCGACCAGCTGTCCAAGCAGCTTGCTGTCGGTGGTCCACCCGTTGGCGGCCAGCGGCTGGGCGACGGTGATGTGCAGCGCCGGCGTGCTGGGCGTGTGGAGTCCCGCGCCGGTGCGCGTCACGAACGTATGCGATTGAGCAAGGGGGGTTCCGTTGGCGGAATAGCTCAGCAGCACCGGCTTCGGCCCCCAAGAGTTGATGGCCGCGAGCGATTCCTGATGGGCGTCCGCGTCGATGCTCACGTTGGCGCTGGCTCCCGGCTGCAACGCGGGCACATCGGCCTGTCCCACGGATTGCGGGGTGGGGATTCGCCCGTTGCCTTCAGACCAATCCTGGATGTCGTTGCGCGAAACGAACGTGTAGAAGGCGTTCATGGCCAGCGTCAGCGTTCCCGCGGGAATCTCCTGTCCGGTCGTGTTGGTCACCGTGGCGTTCAGATGGTATCCGGAGGTGTCCGTCAATACGGCCGTGGAAGAGTTGATGGACAACATACCGTCCGTCGACTCCGCCGATGTGGTCGATTCCATGGCCCTTGCCGATGGCGTGGGTGCGTATAACAACATCAACGCCATGGTCAATACCATGGCGAGGATGGATGATAACGCGCGAAGGCCACGCGAAACGTGCCGTTGTGCGGATTGATTCACTATTACGCCTGTCTGTTGAGTTTCCTTGCGTACAACCATGCTATCTTCCGTTCGTTCGGATAGCTCAGCACATCGTCCAAATCAGCAAAATCCACCCAAATGGCGTCTTCGGCCTCATGGTCGGGATCGCCTTCGACGGTCAGCTCGCCGCCGATCTGCCGCAACGCGAAGTGGTGCACCAGCTTGTGCACGCGTTGGCTGGTACCGGTGAACCAATAGTCGATGGTGGCGATGGAATCGACCACCTCGCCCAGAATGCCGGTTTCCTCATGCACTTCGCGCACGGCCGTCTGCTGCGGCGTTTCGCCTTTTTCGATATGTCCCTTCGGCAGGCACCATTCCAAATGCCCGCTGCGTGAATGACGTGCGATGATCGCCACGCGACCCTTGTCGTCGAACACCAGCCCGCCCGCCGAATACTCGCGCACCACCGGCAGCTCCTGCGCGTCAAGCGATGCGAACGTGGTCGGACCATCCGCGGTTCGCCGGCGCGGCATCATCGCCGGCGTAGGCGCGCTCGGCGTGATGATCGTGCGCTGCTGCAATTGCTGTAGTTGTTGCAGCTGCTGCAGCGAAACCGACTGCGATGTGTACAGCAGTTCGTCCGGTTCCAGCGGATTTTGGGCATGGTCGTCCGCAGCATGGGCAAGCATGCGTGCAAGGTCTGCGGGCGTAATCATGATTCCAACCATACTCAATTCTGTGTGCAGGTGGGGTAACGGTATGCTGGTAAACGGAAAACTTGTGGTGCTGAAAGGTATGGCGTGAACTTCGAAGTGTGGCCAGAGGCCATTGAATTAGGACGTATGTTTGCTGCGGAAGGCTATGAACTGGCACTGGTCGGGGGTCCTGTCCGCGACCTGCTGCTGCATCGCAAATCGCATGATTTGGATTTCTGCACATCGGCGCGTCCCGAGCAGTTTGAGCATATTCTGCGCCGTTTTGGGCATGATGGCTTCTGGGATATGGGCCGCAAATTCGGCACGCTCGGCGCGATGCGCAGGCGTGAGGACGGCACCGAGGTGAAAGTGGAGGTGACCACCTACCGTTCCGACACGTACGACCCCGACTCGCGCAAGCCGGAAGTCAATTACGGCGACACGCTGGAAGGCGATCTTTCCCGCCGCGATTTCACCGTCAACGCGATGGCGTTGCGTGTTCCGGAACTCGAATTCGTCGATCCGTTCGGCGGTGCGAACGATTTGGCCAAAGGCGTGCTGCGTACCCCCGTCGATCCGCGGCAGTCGTTCGACGACGATCCGTTGCGCATGATGCGCGCCGTGCGTTTCGTGGCGCAGCTCGGCTTCCGCATCGAGCCGGAAACCGCCGAAGCGCTGTCCGACATGGTCGATCGCATCGAAATCGTCTCCGCCGAACGTGTGCGCGACGAACTGGTCAAGCTGCTGCTGTCCGATCGCCCGCGCGCCGGCATCGAAGCGTTGGTCGATTCCGGTCTTGCCGACATCGTGCTGCCGGAAATTCCCGCGCTGCAGCTGGAAATCGACGAGCACCATCGCCATAAGGACGTGTTCGAACACACCATGATCGTCATCGAACGCGCCGTCGCCCTCGAAACCGGTTCCGACGGTCCGGTGCCGGCCCCGGACCTGACGCTGCGTCTGGCGGCTCTGCTGCACGACATCGGCAAGCCGAAGACCCGTCGTTTCGAAGCGGGCGGCAAGGTGAGCTTCCACCGTCATGACGCCGTCGGCGCGAAGATGACGCGCAAGCGTTTGAAGGCACTGCATTTCGACCACCACATGGTCGAGGACGTCAGCGAGCTGGTCAACCTGCATCTGCGCTTCCACGGCTACGTGGAGGAGCCGTGGACGGATTCCGCGGTCCGCCGCTACGTCAAGGACGCTGGCCCGCTGTACGAGCGTCTGAACCGCCTTACGCGCGCCGACACGACCACACAGAACAAGCGCAAGGCCATGATGTTCTCGGCGGCCATGGACGAGATGGAACAGCGTGTACGCGACCTGAAAGAAAAGGAAGACTTCGACGCGATCCGTCCTGACCTCAACGGCGACGAGATCATGCAGCTGCTAAGCATCGAACCAGGCCCGATGGTCGGCAAGGCGTACAAGCACATGCTGGAATACCGCCTCGATAACGGTCCGGTGGAGCGTGACGTGGCCGTTGCCGAGCTGGAACGCTGGTACAAGGAGCAGGGCGAATAGCGATTGACATGCGGTGGTTTCGCCGCATGCATGGAACAGCTCGAATACGAAAACCCGCGTTCCCGATTGGGGGAGCGCGGGTTTTTCATATTGCCTATATCGATTTCGATTGGCGGTCAGCTTTGCGGATTCACCGCATCATGCTCGGGCGCCTTGGGCAGGTCGGTCATCTTGTCCACCGCGACGCAGCCCTGGATGCCGGTGATCTCCTTGCCTGCGGCGGGAACCTTCTTCGTATCCTGCAGATTGTCGAACGTGGCGCCCACGATGACGTCGATCAGCTGGTCCTGACGGTCGTCCATAACCAGCATGGCATCGGTGAAATTGCTTGCCACGGTGTACGCCTGATTCACGCCGTTCTTGCCGAAGACGATCATCGTGCGATCCACCTTCTTGGTGTAGTTGCCCGGCGTCTGGGGGTTGAACTCGCGGTTCTGCAACGCGTCGCTCACCGCCTTGGCGAAGCCGGAGAACTTCGTGCCGTTGAGCACACGCAGCGTGATGTTGCGATTCTCCACATACTTGGCCTTGTTGCCGTCGGCTTCCTTGATGGGGCACGGTGCCTGCTGGCCGTAGTTCGGCTGTACGGCGGCCGACTTGACGTTGCCCAGGCCTCCGACATGGAAAAAGAACAGCAGGGACACCACCATGGCGACCACCATGACGGCTCCGACGATGCTGAACACCGTCTTCTGACGGCGGCGAATGTACTCTTTGCGCGCGGCGCGCTCGTCGTTAGCCTGGGTCATTTACGAATTCCTTTTGAACAAACCAATTGCCATCAACTTTACTGTCATGCGGTGATATGTGTCATGCGGTGATATGCACAATCGGTCGGGCTGGGGCGTTCGTGGCGATGATGCGATCGACGCAACGGCTGTCCTGCCATGCCCGCTGCACGGCGTCCGCCGCATCCTCCGTCGGCACGAACGCGATGACGGACGGGCCGGAACCGGAGACGAACGCCTGGCTGGCTCCCGCACGCAAGGCTTCCTCGATCGCCTGTCCGCTACGCGGATGCAGGGAGACCGCCGCCTTCTGCAGGTGGTTCTCATCGCCATCGCCGGCACCGATCTGATCGAATGTGGCATACACTTCCGGCGTGCGCAGTTCCGCACGGTATGCGCCGACCAGCAGATGGCCGGTAAACCCACGTTCCGTAAGATCGCGTACGATATCGCCATCGTCATCAAGCTGTTCGATGCGTTCGCCGAAACCGGTGCCGCGCGCGTAACCGCCGGTCAGACAGAACGGCATGTCCGCGCCCAGCGTGGCCGCGACTTCCTGCAGGCGTTCGATCGGCCAATCGAGATCCCACAACGTGTTCAATGCCAGAATCGTCGCCGCCGCATCGGCGGAACCGCCGGCCATGCCCGCGCCGACGGGGATGCGCTTGTCGATGTTCAACGCCACGTCCGGCTCATGGCCGCTCGCTTCGGCCATGGCGAACAATGCCAGCACGGCGTGGTTGCGGCGCATATCGCTGCCGGAAGAGGCCAGGTCGCCCAGATACGCGCCCTCGAGATTCAGCGAGAAGCCGCTTCCCGGCGCTTTGCGCGTGGCGGTGACGGTGTCGTATACGCCGACCGCGCAATAGATGGTGTCGAGTTCATGACGGCCGCCCCATTCGGCATGCGACGGGCCCACATGCAGGGTCAGATTCGTTTTCGCCGGGCAGTCCACGCTCACGGCGTTGATGGTGGCCGTTCCGATGGCGGGCGAATCAATGGTGCTCATGACGCGAACACCTCATCCAACGCGCGTGCCAACGCCACGAATTCGTCGATGGTGAGCGTCTCGCCACGACGGGTCGGGTCGATGCCGGCCTTCTCGAACGCTTCGGACGGCACGATTTTCTTCAATGCGGCGTGCAGGGTCTTGCGGCGCTGCCCGAAAGCCGCGTCGATCAAACGGAACACGGTTTCGCGATCCACCACGGAACCGTCCGCATTGTCCGCGGCGGGGGTGTGACCGCCCGGGTAGCGCTTGAACAGCACCAGCGCGGAATCGACGTTCGGGGCCGGCCAGAACACGTTGCGGCCGATGACGCCCACGCGTTCCGCGGTGCCGTACCATGCGAGCTTCACGCTCGGCGTGCCGTAGATCTTCGAACCGGGCTTCTCGCTCAAACGGTCCGCCACTTCCTTTTGCACCATCACCAGGAAGGTGCCCAGATTGTCGAAACGTTCCAACAGGGTGAGCAGAATCGGCGTGGCCACGTTGTACGGCAGATTGGCCACCAGCGTGAAGGAATCGTCATCCTTGAAATCGGGCAGATTCTCCGGATTGACGGTAAGTGCGTCGCGGTTGACCACACGGAAGCGGTCCACGGCGTCCGGCATGAATTCGGCGATGGTTTTCGGCAGGCGTTCGGCGACCGGCGGGTCGATTTCCACAGCCGTCATCGTGGCGCCGGTTTCCAGAATCGCCAGCGTCAGCGAACCCAGTCCGGGACCGACTTCCAGCACATGGTCGTCGGCGGTCACGTCGGCCTCGCGCACGATGCGACGCACGGTTCCCGGATCAATCACGAAATTCTGCCCGAATTTCTTCGTCGGGCTGATACCCGCGTCGGCGGCGATGCGTCGGATGTCGGCCGCCCCCAGCAAATGGCCCTGCGTATGCTCGTTCACGTTTTCCGTCATTCCCTCTTCTGTCATTCCCTCATTATCCGTTCATGCCGGTACGAAAATCGTTGGCGATTAGCCGGATCAGTACCATCCGGTCTGTTCGGAGTGTTGCCACGCCGCGGACGGGCTGCCGTACCGCTGTGCGATGTAGCTCAGACCCCAGTCGATCTGCACGGCGGCATCGTCCTTCCAATTCGCGCCGAACGTGGCCATTTTGCTGCCCGGCAACGCTTGTGGAATACCGTATGCGCCCGAATACACGTTTTCCGCGCTCCAGCTCCATCCGGATTCGCGATTCCAGAGTTTGACCAGATCCGTCCAGTTCTGGCCGGTCCAGCCGCGCTGCGCCGCCGCGCCGGAAGCGTAGGCCTGTGCCTGTGCCGCGGAAGGATGGTACAAGCGGCAGCCTGCGGAAGGATTGCTCGGCTGCGGCGTGGGCTGCGGTTTGGGCTGGGGTGCGGGAGTCGGCTGCGGTGCAGGGGTTGGTGTGGGGGTCGGTGCCGGATCGTCCTTCTTGGTGTTGTTGGAATTGTTATTCGAGTTGTTGTTCGAATTGTTCTTATCCGAGGAATCCGACTTGTTCGAATCGGTTTTGTCGGAATCGGACTTATTGTCGTTTTTATTCGAGTCGTTCTTACCCGAATCGTTCTTGCCGTCGTCCGTCTTGCCGGAATCGCCGTTATCGCCGTTGCTGTTGCCGTTGCCGCTGTTGTCGGATTTGCCGGACTTGTCGGTATCGTCCGTAGTTTTTTCCGGTCCGACCGCAATGACTTTGTCGATGGCGATTTTCGTGGTCTTCTCTCCGGTCAGCGTCTCGCTTTCCTTCACGCCATCCACGTAGGTGACGGCGTACGTCTGCTGGATTTCGCCGTTTTCGCCTTCCTGCCGTACCGTGACTTCGCCCGGCTGCAGGTTCGGGTCGATGATGGTCTGCGTGCCGAACGGCACTTCCTTCGTGCGGGTCTCCTCACCATGCGTCACGCGGCGGACGCGCAGAATGGTCGTCTTGCCGTCCTTTTCGACACTGACGCGATCCTCCTTGCCCAACGTGATGCCTTTGGCGTCAAGAATGGAGGCAGCGGGCAGCTTGCCGTTCGGCGCCACCGAGCTTTTCCCGTCCGCGATGACGGTGACGGGCCCCTTCTGGTTGATGATGAGACCGCCGGTGAGCTTGTTGTAGACGTTGCTGATATTGACGGTGATTTTCGCCGCTTCGGTTTCGTTTTGGTTGAAGAAGTCCAGCAACTGCTCGGCGCTGGACGCGACCGTCCAGAACGGCACTTCCTGGCCGTCGATGGTGATGGTGGTCTGGTATGCGCTCTGCACGTTCACCACATCATGGTTCTTCAGCATGCTGGTCGGGCTGGTCGATTCCACCAGGTCGTGCGTTTTGACTTTCACGCCCTGCTCCTGCAGCAGACGGTCCACGCTCATCGCATATGTGGTCACCGTGGTGGTCTCCCCATTGACGGTCAACGCCACGGATTTGCGCGCGCCCACACCAAACGCCAACGCCGAAGTCAAAGTCAATGAGGCCACGCATGCCATGACGCGGACACGACGAAGCGTCACGAATCTCCGAGGGGTCCACCTTCTCGTCATTTATCCTCTTTTCAGCGCTGCCTACAACGCCGTTATTGTAACGGCTCAGCTGGAACGGTCGCCGTGCTTTCCGATGGTTTTATCCATACCGCCACATTTTTGAAAGCAGGTGCGAAAAGCGAAAAATAAAAAGGGGGCAGGAGAGAAGGGGATGTCCTGCCCCCGGTCGGACGAGACAGGTTGGGGGACGTCTCGTCCGCTTTGCCAGAAGTCTCAAGTTGGGGGAAGACTTCTGGAGCACTTACCCATGGTAAGAGGTCCAAGCCCGTCATACGGGTTCGAGCCTCCTGTCGGGATCGAACCGACGACCTGCCGCTTACAAGGCGGCCGCTCTGGCCATCTGAGCTAAGGAGGCATGTCCTCTTTTGCTATGAAAACAACAGAGGAACGATGAATAGCATAACCAGTGCTTCCACCGCAGTCAACTTAGTATTGTGGGTTGAGACGCGCCGGCTGCCCGTAAGGGGTTATTCGCCCGTGGTGACGGAAATCGGCCCCTTCTTGGCTCCGATGGACGGCATCTTGCCGGCAACGCCGACTTCGCTGTCCTTCAGGCCGATCGATTCCAACAGACCGTCCTTAACCGTCGTCTGGGCGGTGGTCAGCTGGTCCATATCCCAATACTTGCCGTTGATGATCACGGTCGGCGTGGTCATGCTGCCCTTGTAGCTGCCGGACTGATGCCACAGTTCGGAACGCTTCGGCGTGTAAGTGTCGATCGCATCAAGCCATTCCTGATAATCGCGGCCAAACGCCTTGTCCGCAACATCCTTGGAAACACCCGCGGCGATCATCTGCTCCTTGATCTTGGCGTCGCTCACCGACTTGTATGCGGAGCCTTCCTCCGGCTGGAAATCCTCGGCGTAGACCTTCTCCAGGAAGGAGATCAGATGGTTCGGGTCGCTGTCATGCTCGGCCAGGTAGATGGCCGCGTTCGCCGCGCGACTGGAATACTCGTCGGTGGACCAACGGTCCATGAACGCCATGAAATGCAGGTCCAGATTGATCTGGCCGGCATCGACCATCTTCTGCAGGTCGGCGTCCAACTGGCGGTGCAGGTTGCCGCAGCCCGGGCACAGGAAATCCATGTAGAGCTCGACGGTCGGCGCGCCCTCCACAGCCTTGCCGTAGCCGTTCTTGGAAATCAGCAGGCCGCCCTTCTTATCGACGAGCTTCGGAGTGTTCTTCACTTTCTGCAACGCCGTGTACGCTTCCTGCACGGTTTCGGTGGAAGCCTTCGTTTCGGCCTTCTTATGCATGTTGTGGTACACGGTGAACGCGCCGATCGCCACCAGAATCACCAGCACCGCCACCACGATGCCGCCGATGATCGTCTGCTGCTTGCGTTCCTTTTCCATCTGCTCGGCGCGCGCCTTCATCGCCGCGGCCTCAGCGGCCCTACGCTCGGCGCGGCTGGTACGCTTCTGCGCATCCTTGCTGTTCTGGGCCATCGGTATTCCTTTCGACCTCACGTTGTTATGCTGGGCACCATACTAGCGATGCCTTGCTATCGATTCGCCGGGAATTCCGTATTGCCTTGCGATTGCGTCGGCAGCTCGCTCAAGTGGCGCAGATACGGCTGTTTACGCAGTGCGCCGCCGCCCAATCGCAGTACGATCGCGCCCGGAGCGGCCACGGCCACAAGCCAGCCGATCGCGCAGAACGCAGCCTGCGCCAGCCCGCTTTCGGAAAGCGGACCGCCAAGCAGCGTCGGCATCGGAATCGTCAATCCAAATATCCACGTATCCATCACGGCATACGGAAGCTGCAGCACGACCGTGGTGAGCGACAAACCCAGCGCGGCCACGGCCAACATGATCAGCGTCCGCACGATGGCGACGCCGAAGCCCTTCACGATGTGCCAGGGCAGTCCCGCCAATCGCAGCAGCCAGTCGGAACTTTTCTTCTCGCCGCCACGTTTGCCTTCGCGCTCGAGCTGCGCCTCCGTGTTGAATCCGATAGTGGCCAGCGCACAGGCGAACAGCAACGCGGCTGCCATCGCCGTCCACAGTGAGAACAGTCCGCAGACGGCCACGGGAATCGCCATCAGCGCGCAGGGGAGCATGCCCCGGCCCAACATCGCGCCACGCTTCACATCGGCGGGATTAGGTGCTTCCGCAACGTTCGGCCCATCCATACCGGGTACCGGCGGGAATGACATTGCGGGCGATTGCTGCGCCGCGGCCACCGTGGCCTGCGGTATGACGGACGGTGGCTGCCGCATGGCGATGCATTGCAACGCGGGTTTGATGGTCGGGTCGACTTGCGTCGGCGCTTCCGCTGGATTCCATGCGTTCTGGGCCGGCAGCATTTGTGTTGACGGCATGGATTGCGGCATTACCTGCGTGCCTGTCGGCATCGCCCGCGTGCTGCCCACGTTGGGAAGTGCGTCGGAAAGCACGCTGGTCTCGGCATCGTCAACAGGTGCGATCACCTGCGTTGCGCTCGCGTCGGATTGGCTGGTCACTTGTTTCCCGATTACTTGAGTTGCGCTCACATCGGGCTGCCCGATCGCCTGCGTTGCTTCGCTGAGCCTTGGCATCGTGCGCGTGCCGATGGCGTTTTCGCCGGTTATGTCGTCCTGCGATTGCCACAACGTGCGCGGATTGTCGGGCGATTCAACAAAAGGGGGCATCGCCTCCGTATCGCCATCCGCTGCGCCACCATTGTCGGCCGCAACCCACGCCTGCGGATTCAACGCATCCACGGCGATCGCCTGCAGCAAATCGTCCGGCGTGCACCGCTTCGTCCGATCCGGATTGAGCGCCGAACGGAACGCGGCCATCGTGCCCGCGGGAAGTCCCGCAAGATTGGCGCTGCCGGCCGCGGCGCGTTCCAACACGGTCATCATCGGCTTCGTGCCGAACACCGGCTCACCCGTAGCGGCGAACGCCAATACGCTCGCCACCGACCACCAATCGGTGGCGTCGTCGGATTCGGCACCGTCAATAATCTCGGGTGCGATGAATCCGGGTGTACCCATCACTAGGCCGGTGCGGGTCACGTGACTTTCGCCCTCGCCCATCGCGATACCGAAATCGACCAATACCGGTCCGGCGGCCGACACCATCACATTGGTGGGTTTGATGTCGCGATGGACGATGCCGGCCGCATGTACGGCTTTGGTGGCTTCGATGAGCTTGCGGGCCAAGCGTTCCAGATCGTCGCCCACATACCGGCCATTGGCGGCCACATCATCCTTAAGATTCTTGCCCTCGATCAGCTCGGTGACAATGAACGCCACCGCATCATCCAGCTCCATGTCGACAATGCCGCACACACCCGGATTATGGATCTTCTGCAAAGCCAGGGCCTCGCGACGCAAGCGCTCGCGTGCGGGAACATTCTCCTTGAGATTCGGATCGTGCGGATCGCGCACACCGCCGTCGTCGGACAGGGAATCGCGCAGAATCTTCATCGCATAGACATGGCCGCCATCATCATGCACCCGCCATACCGAGCCCATGGCACCCGCTCCAAGGCGGGACACCAACGTGTAGCCACCCACCGCATCGCCGGGTTCAAGATTCAACGCGTTTATTTCGCTCATGGCCTCCAGTCTATGCGGTGGGCGGTCCTGGCGGGAATGTCTGCTTTCTAAGCCCAAGCTCGTGCCTGCGCTTGTACGCTACTCGTCGTAGCTGTTGCGGCCATACCGCTCATTGACGTCGAGAAAACGCACGCGGCCGGCATATTTGCTTCGGGTGGCCTGTGAGATGGGACGCTTGCTGAAGAACATGAAATAAGTAGTCGTATATCCCCGAATCAGGCCTTCCCTTTCCAGCAACGACTCCACTGCTTCGGTCTCGTTGAAATTGTTGCGCCATTTGCATTCGCCAAGCAACACGGTTTTGGTCGATGGGTCGCCGGCCACAACGTCAATGTCGGTCTGTTCCTTTTTACGCGGGTTGGTGCCCCACCACTTGCCGAACTGTGTGGGCAGCAACGGCAGCTCGTCGGTACCGGTGGCGTTGGTGATCCATTGCAAGCAGATGGTTTCGAACTGTTGGCCTACGTAAGTGTCAAATGCTGCACCGAAAGCAGTACGCTGTGCTGTGATTGCGCCTTTTCCGCTTTCGATGGCACCGGTGCTCGGTCCTACAAAGTGGTACCAGTAGGAGAAGAAAGGATCGTTTATATTCCACATGCCTTTCTTGGATTTTGATGGATTGTCGCCGAACGGGACATTTCGTCGCACCAATCCGAGTCCGTCTAACATATTGAGATATGAGCTGATCGCGTCTGGATTGACTCCTG
>OKUI01000178.1_pt1 | contig 26404 bp, 23 predicted proteins | sample 1606531 | NCBI WGS metagenome assembly OKUI01 (sample SAMEA3882506, study PRJEB24775) | human gut metagenome | biome: human-associated habitat; feature: intestine environment; material: feces | place: Netherlands | collected 2009/2010
AAGGCGGCTATATCGAGCTTGTCATTGAGCGGGCAGCGAAGCAGATCTCTCTCCATACCTGCGATATTTACTCTGTAATATTCTGACATTTTTATCTCTCCTTAATTTTATCAGCCTGCGGGCCAACCGAAGTCTCTGCCGCCCATGAGGTGGAAATGAAGATGCTTGACCGATTGACCTGCGCTATCGCCGCAGTTATTGACTATCCTGAAGCCGTCCTTCAGCCCCTTCTCGGCGGCTATCTTGGCGGCGACCTCAAAGATATGCGCCACTACGGCGCTGTTGCTCTCGTTTATCTCCGCCGCGGAGGCGATATGCTCCTTGGGTATGATGAGAACATGAACGGGAGCCTGGGGGTCGAGATCATTGAAAGCCACGACGGTATCGTCCTCATAGACCTTGGTGGAGGGTATCTCACCCGCCGCTATTTTGCAAAAAATGCAGTCCATCTTTATTCTCCTTTGCGAAAATGCTTATTTTAACATTTCTTTTACGATGTCGGCAACGGCATCCATAGCCGCCTTAACGCCGGAAACATCCTTGGTGCCCGCCATTGCGCCGTCGGGTCTGCCGCCGCCTGAGCCGCCCGCAAGGCCTGCGACTTTCTTGGCGATATTACCCGCATGAGCGCCCTTTGCAACGGCGTTCTTGCCGCAGCCGCAGGCGAAATTCGCCGACTGACCGTTGACGCCGCAGATAACGGCGACGGCGTCGGGATCCTCCTTGACCTTGTCGCTCATGGCTCTCAGCTCGGCGGGCTCAACGCCCTCGACCGTGACGGCAACGAGGGTAACGCCGCCGAGGTCGACCGCGCCGCTCATTATATCGCCGGTCTTGAGCTGTGAGACCTCGGAGCGGAGCTTGTCTATCTCCTTATCCTTGGCTTTAAGCTCATTCATGACCGACGCCGCTCTCTTCTCAAGCTCGGTGGTATTCGCGAGCTTCATTGCAGCGGCGGTATTCCTGATAAGCTCCTCATTCTTGGCAATGTGCGCAAGAACGCCGAAGCCCGTAACGCCCTCTATCCTGCGAACGCCCGCAGCGACCGAGGATTCGGAAACTATCTTGAAGAGGCCGAGTTTGCCTGTATTATCGACATGGGTGCCGCCGCAAAGCTCGGTGGAGAAGTCGCCCGCTCTGACGACTCTGACGATGTCGCCGTATTTCTCGCCGAAGAGAGCCATTGCGCCGAGCTTCTTCGCCTCGGCTATCGGCATCTCAACGCTTGTAACGGGCAGAGCGGAGAGAATAATTTCGTTGACTCTCTGCTCAATATCATGCAGCTCCTCGGCGGTGAGGGCCGAGAAGTGAGTGAAATCGAATCTGACCTCGTTGGAATTGACGAGCTGACCCGCCTGCTCGACATGAGTGCCGAGCTTCTCTCTGAGGGCGGCCTGGAGCAAATGCGCCGCGGTATGGTTGCGGGCAGCGGCTTCCCTTGCCTTGACATTGATCTCGGCCTTGATCTTATCGCCGATCGAAATGCCGTCGCCGTCAACTATCCTGCCGACGTGCAGTATATTGCCGTCAGCGGTCTTGCCCGTTGCTGTGACCTCAAAGAGGGCGCTCTCGGTCTTGATAACGCCGGTGTCGCCCGCCTGGCCGCCGCTCTCGCCGTAGAATACGCTCCTGTCGAGCACGAGCGCAGCCTCCGCGCCCTCGGCGATATAATCAACTCTCTCGCCGTCGGCAACTATCGCCTTGACGGTGCCGTCGCAGGCGTAATCGGTGTAGCCGAGGAATTCGGTTGCGGGAATATCCTTGAGAGATGCGCTGCCGCCCTTCCACGCCTCAGCGCCTGCGTCCTTACGAGCTGCTCTGGCGGCGGCTCTGCTCTCGGCATAGAGCCTGTCGTATTCGGCGACGTCGACCGTCATGCCTTTCTCGGCAAGCAGCTCCTTGGTGAGGTCTATCGGGAAGCCGAAGGTATCCTGAAGCTTGAAAGCGTCAGCGCCGCTGAGCTGCTTTGAGCCGCTCGTTGCGATGAGGTTCTCAAGCACGGTAAGGCCGGTGTCGATGGTCTTGTTGAAGCTCTCCTCCTCAGCCTTGATGACCTTAACGATAAGGTCATGCTTCTCGACGAGGTTGGGGTAAGCGTCGGCGTTCTCGCGGATAACGGTCTCGCAGACCTTGTAAAGGAAAGTGCCCTTGATGCCGAGCAGTCTGCCGTGGCGGGCGGCTCTCCTGAGCAGGCGGCGCAGGACATAGCCCCTGCCCTCGTTTGAGGGCATAACGCCGTCGCCTATCATAAACGTGGTGCTCCTGATATGGTCGGTGATAACTCTGAGAGAGACGTCGTTCTTCTCATTGTCGTGATACTTAACGCCCGAAATGTCGATGACATGCTTCATAATATTCTGAACGGTATCGACCTCAAAGAGGTTATCAACGCCCTGCATTATGCAGGCAAGGCGCTCAAGACCCATGCCGGTGTCGATATTGCAGTTCTTAAGGCGGGTGTAATTGCCGTTGCCGTCATTCTCAAACTGAGTGAAAACAAGATTCCAGAATTCAACATATCTGTCGCAGTCGCAGCCGACCTTGCAGTCGGGCGAGCCGCAGCCGTATTTTTCGCCTCTGTCGAAGTATATCTCCGAGCAGGGGCCGCAGGGGCCTGCACCGTGCTCCCAGAAGTTATCCTCCTTGCCGAGCCTGACCATGTGGTCGGGCGCGACGCCGATATCCTTTGTCCAGATATCATAAGCCTCGTCGTCGTCAAGATAAACGCTGACAAAGAGCTTGTCCTTGGGCATTTTCATTACTTCCGTGCAGAATTCCCATGCCCAATGGGTAGCCTCCTGCTTGAAGTAATCGCCGAACGAGAAGTTGCCGAGCATCTCAAAATAGGTGCCGTGGCGTGCGGTGATACCGACCCTCTCGATATCGGGGGTACGGATGCACTTCTGGCAGGTAGTCACCCTCTTGCGGGGCGGGGTAAGCTCGCCTGTGAAGTACTTCTTGAGAGGCGCCATGCCCGCATTGATGAGCAGGAGGCTCTTATCCCCCTGCGGCACGAGCGAGAAGCTCGGAAGCCTCAAATGACCCTTTGACTCAAAGAATGAGAGATATTTCTCTCTGATCTCGTTAAGTCCCATCCATTCCATATTGTATTTCCTCCTTGGGATCATACATCCCTGATTTTACTGAGTTAAAAATGAAAAAAGGGTGCAGTTTCACAACTCAAATGGGACGGCTCTCGCCGCGGTACCACCCAAATTGTGCAAAGCTGCACCACTCGATCCTTATAACGCAGGTAACGCCGCCGCTCATCGCAGCGGAGCTCCGGGGCGGCTTAACACCTCTCAAACGCCCGACCGCCGTTTCAGCATTATCGGCAGCCTCTCTGTGAGCAAAAGGTGAATTTTCCCCTTCGTCGCTTCGGTATTCAATTAATTATAGCATTTTCGCCGTAATTGTCAAGTGACCAATAACTAACTTATCGGTCGATCAAGCGTCAACTTTTTCAAGATTGACCATGGCGACCCAGCCGTATTCGCCCTTATAGTCGATGCAGGCCCATCTCTTGCCGTTGTCGGCGGTCTTAGTGGTGAACACAGTGACCTCGTCGCCGTCGTTCAGCTCGCCGAGTTTATCATAATCCGCGCCCGCGTCGCTCCTGACATTTGCGCCCTCGTCGGAATTGACCCTGTATTTCTCGCCCTCCGAGCCGTTGGGGCCGGTGGGAGCCTCGGGGGTGACCTGCACGACAATATTGACGCCCGTGAAGGTATTAACGGCGTCGCCCGTGAGGATAACGCCCCAAATGCCGTTCTTCTGAGCGATGAACACGCCGCCCTCGCCCTCGAGGATATCGGTGTATTCAAACGGAACAACGGTGTTATTCTTGAGGTCGATTATGCCCATCTTGCCGTCCTTCTTAACGGGGATAAGCCCGCCTGAGACGGAGCGGCAGTAGTCGCATGAAAGCATGGTGATATCGTCAAAGGTATTGACGGCTTCGTATTCGTAGGGGATGACTTTCTTATCCTTATCCTGGCTGACATAGCCCCATTTGCCGTCTTTTCTGGCGGCGGCGTAGCCCTCGAAGTAGCGGTCGCGCTCGTCGTACTTCGCATTATCGGGCAACTCGTCAGTGACTATGGAATGCGCCGCGTGGGGAGTTGAGGATATGGCGGGAACGCCGTCGGTGAAGGTGACCTCAAAATAATCGTTGCCTATCTTGACAAGCGCATGATAGCTGCCTCTGCTCGAATGGTCTCTGCCGCTGCCGCAGACTTTGAATTCATCGTAATTCGGCTGTAAAATAACATTGCCCTGATAGTCGAGCAGGCCGTATTTGCCCGTGGTCTTTGACTTGAACACGCAGCATTTCTCATTGAGGTAGGTTATGCTTTCGCACTCTTCAAAGCCGCCCGCGACCCACTTGTAGGCCGCTGCGTCGGCGTTGACGTTGCCTGAATCGCCGCCCTTGCCCGCGAGCTTCGAAATGCCGAATATCGCAAGTATCACAACAACTACGGCAGCCGCAATTATGGCTATATTCTTGGGCGTGAGTTTCTTTATCTTATTGATGATATCCGCAAAATCAAACTTCTTAGCCGGCTTTTTGACCTCCTCGGTCTTAACGGTGACCGGCTCGTCGTTGAATGCGTCAAGCTCCTCGTCGGTGAGCGGAGTGCTCTCGGTCTCACGGGCAAGGAACGGCGGGACTGCCGCTTCTTCTCTGACCGACTCGGGAACGTAATTATCGGCTGCGGCGGGTATCTGCTCGCCGCTGAGAATTTCATCTATTTTCTGTTTGAACGAAATGACGTTGCCGCTCTGAGCCTCGGGCTCCGAGGTGGGCACTTCAACGACCGTCTCTTCTTCGACGATCTCGACGGTCTTCTCGGGCTGCTCCGTCTCCTCGACAGTCTCAACCTCTTCAACCGTTTCGGCTTCCTCGACCTGCTCGGTCTCTTCGGCGGTCTCGGGCTCCTGCTCCTCGCTCTCGGGGGCTTCCTCCTGCGCGGGGGCGGGCTGCTGCGGCTCCTCCTCCTTAGCGGACGAAGCGTTCACGGCGATATATGCGTCGATGGCAAAAAGGAATATATCCCTGACAAGGGAATTGTCAATCTTCGCTTCGGCTGCCGCACGGCGGAATATCCTTGAAAGCACGGGCAGAGTATCGGAAGCACCGCCCGACGGCTCAACGCCGAGCGACAAAGCGACGCTTGCCCTCGCCTTGCAGAGTAGGGCGTTCGCAGTGCTCTCGGAAACGCCGAGGAACTTTGCGATTATCTGAACGGGCATCCCGTTATTATAATGAAGAACAAGGGCAGTGCGAAGCTCGGGCTTGAGGGCGGCTACCGCTTCGAGGGCGGCGGCGCTCCTTGCGGGGTCGTCATAGACCTCCTCGGGCAGGAATTCGGTCGAGCTCTCGCCCGCGCCCGCCTCGGCGTCGTTAAAAACGAACTGCTGAGTTTCCTTATAGACAGAAGCGACCGTCTGCTTCATCCAGATCTCAAAAGCCTCGGGCTTCTTGAGCTTGCCGACGGTGCAGAAAGCCCTTGCATACGCTTTTTTGGTTATTTCGGCCGCCTGAACCGAGTCGGCGGTCAACACTTCTGCGAGGAAATATGACGCTTTGAGAGTTTTTGAGTAGAGCTTCGCCATTGCGTCGGTGTCACCCTGAGCAGCGGCAGAAACAAATTGACCTATATTTTCGCTCACTTGAGAACCCACTCCAATCGTTTATGTAAAGTCATTATCTGCTACGGTACAATTATAATCAATTTTATGCTATATTCTGTAATTTGTCAAGTGATATCGCAGATAATTTGACGATATGCGGGGTTTCGACGGCGAAAATCGGCGGTTTTACACCTCTTTTTTGATTTTTTCTATAATTCGTTTTTCTAATCGTGAAATATAGCTTTGGGATATCCCGAGGGCATCGGCGACCTCCTTTTGCGTGTATTCCCTGCCGCCGCCGAGCCCGAAGCGCATGGTCATAATGACCCTTTCCCGTTCCTCAAGAGAGTTGACGGCTCTGTAGAGACGGCTGCGCTCATCCTCGCACTCAAGGTCGCGGTAGACATCCTCCGGCTCGCTGCCGAGGATATCGGAGAGCAGCAGCTCGTTGCCGTCCCAATCGACATTCAGCGGCTCGAAATAGGACACCTCAGCCTTGGCCGGATTCGTCTTACGCAGATACATGAGTATCTCGTTCTCAATGCAGCGTGAGGCGTAGGTGGCGAGCTTGATATTCTTTGACAGGCGGAATGTATTGACCGCCTTGATAAGCCCGAGCGTGCCTATGGAGATAAGATCCTCTATCTGCACCCCCGTGCTCTCGAATTTCTTTGCGATATAGACGACAAGGCGCAGATTATGGACTATCAGCAGCTCCCTTGCCTTGACGTCACCGCTCTCAAGCTTCTCAAGGCACTCGTGCTCCTTCTCGCCCGTGAGCGGGGGCGGCAGAGTATCCGGCCCGTTGATGTAGTCGACCTCGACCTGATAGAGCTTCGCCCGCAGGGAAGCTATCGCCGCGGCGAGCTTCCTTTTCAATGCTTTGATACCCGTATTTCTCCCCTTCTTTCATCATTTGTTATTTACTCAAACAGCGGCGCTCCGATAAGAGCGGAGTAACCGCCGTGGACTATACGCTTCTCGGTGACGGCTATGTAGATATTCTCGACCCTCCTGCCCCCTCCGCCGAATACCTCGACGCTGTCGGCAGGGAAAGCGGGCAGCGCGCCCGCGCCGCCGACGGTGGTATACGGTATCAGGCGAAAGCCGTGCAGAGCCGTGATATCGAGCTTATCTCCCCGCATTTCGGGCGGTAACAGAGCCTGCGCTCGGCTATCACGACGGGTCTGCCGCTGAAGCTGTCGCACAGGCTGTTGCCGGTGTCAAAAAGCGCCCTGCCCTCAACGCTTCTGCCGTCCTTGGTCAGGCGTATGGAGCAGACGCTCTGCGGCGGCGTGCGATTCCTCACCGCCCGTGAAATAATGCCGATCACCGCGTAACAGACCACGGCGGCGACCGTCAGGGTCAGGATATTTATGTCGAAATAGACGACGGAGTTTTTATACACTATGCTGTCGGGGAAGAGGAACGTCCTGCCCGCAAGCATCAGCCCCGCAAAGGCGAGATTTGAGGCGAGGAAAGCGGCGCAGCACTTAAAAAACCTCTTGAAGCTGCCGTAGCCGAAGGCGGCAAGCACCATCAGCAGCAGGAACAGGAATTTGACCGCGGCAAGCGCAGCGGCGGGAAGCCCGTCAACGAATATTATAAGCGAAAAAGCCCCACCGAGGGCGGAGGAAACGAGGAACCTCCAAGCCTTGAAATCAAAGGAAATGACGGCGGCGCTCGCCCGCAGCAGGAAATAATTGACGATGATATTGATAACGACGAGCACGTCGGCATAGACCACCGTTTTCATCTTCATCGCCTCCCCGCACCGAAATTATACCCCGAACGGCGGCGGTAATTTGTCGCAACGGGGAAGAAATTCAAAGTTTTCTATTGAATATTTTATCGGATAAGTATATAATACATTAGAAAACATTTCGGAGGTCTTTCCGTTGAAAGGTTATCTTTTTGACACTCACGTCCACACGGCGGAGTCGAGCGCCTGCGGCGAAGTGGCCGCGGAGGGCGTGGTCGCGCGCTACCGCTCGATCGGCTACGACGGCATTATCGTGACGGATCACGTCAACGCCTACAATTTCTCAAAGCTCGGCTCGACCTATGACGAGCAGGCGGAGAATTGGCTCAAAGGCTACCGCACCGCCAAGGCTGAGGCGGGCGACGGCTTCACCGTCATCCTCGGCATGGAGATACGCTTCCTTGATTACAACAACGACTATCTCGTCTACGGCTTTGACGAGGGGCTGATATTCACCTGCGACATGGCTCATTTCAGAAGCCTCGAGGAATTCAGACCCTTTGCGGACGAGCACGGACTTGTCATCTATCAAGCACATCCTTTCAGACCCGATATGACCGTTATCGACCAAACTTTGCTTGACGGCATGGAGGTCTACAACGGCCACGGCGGCCACAATTCGAGCAACGACATCGCCTACAGGTGGGCGGAGAAATATTCGCTGCCGATGAGCTCCGGCTCGGATTTCCACAGGGAGACGGGCATGGAGCCGGGCGGAGTATATTTTAGTGAAATGCCGCACGATTCCTTTGACGTTGCCCGTATGCTCAAAAACGGCGAATATTCGCTCAAATGCTTCACGAAATAAACTCTGCAAAGAGGTTATTGATACAATAAAATCATCGAGAGAGGTACAGCTATGAAAATTCTTTTCCAAGGCGACTCAATCACCGACGCAGGGCGCGACCGCTCCGACCCGCACGAGCTGGGCACGGGCTACCCCCTCTACGCTGCGAAGTATATCCGCAGCGAGCATCCCGACACGGATTTTGAATTTATCGACCTCGGCATAAGCGGCGATCAGACGATAAATCTCGTCGCCCGTCTGCAAGCCGATTTCATCGACATTCAGCCCGATCTCGTTTCCATTCATATCGGCATCAACGACACCTGGCACAGAGCCGAGACCCGCGAATGGCTCGATAACGAGACCTTCGAGGCGAATTACCGCAAGGTGCTCACCGAGATAAAAGAAAAGACAAACGCAAAGATACTCATCATCGAGCAATTCCTTCTCCCCGTTCCCGATAAAGAATTCTTCCGCGAGGATCTCAACGGTAAGATCGACGTCACCCGCCGCCTTGCGAGGGAATTCGCCGACTGCTACATCCCGCTCGACGGTCTGATGGCGAAGGCGTGCGTGGGCTGTGAGCCGACTCACTGGTCGGCAGACGGAGTTCACCCGAACGAGAACGGCTCGGACTTTATCGGCAGGCTCTATGCCGACGCCTTCAACGAAATGCTTAAGGCGGGCAAGCTGGGATGAAGTCAATTAAAAAAGCTCTCGATTACATATTCATAGACGGTCTGTCGGGCATGGCGATGGGTCTGTTTGCGACCCTCATCATCGGCACGATACTCGATCAGATCGCAGGCTTCATAAACCACCCGATAGGCGCATATATGGCGGCGTGCGCGGCGGTCGCCAAGTCGCTCACGGGCGCAGGCATCGGCGTGGGAATGGCTTTTAAGTATAACACCTCCCCCCTCGCGGGCGTTTCCGCGGCGGTGGCGGGCATGGTCGGCGCATTCTCCTCAAAGATAATCGCCGGCGCTCTTATAACCGACTCCGGCCTTCTTTATGCAGGCCCCGGCGACCCGATGGGCGCATTCATCGCCGCCTTCTTCGCCATCCAGGTCGGCAAGCTCGTCAGCGGCAGGACAAAGCTCGACATAATCATCACCCCCGCCGCTTCTATAATAGTCGGCAGCGCAGCGGGGCTGCTGCTCGGCCCGCCGGTGAGCAAATTCTCGACCTTTATGGGTCAGATAATCAGCTGGGGCGTTGAGCGCCAGCCGATACTCATGGGCATGGTCGTGTCGGTCGTGATGGGCATCTGCCTCACTCTGCCGATAAGCTCGGCGGCTCTCGGCATCATCCTCGGTCTCTCCGGCATTGCGGGCGGGGCTGCGGTGGTCGGATGCAGCGCTCAGATGATAGGCTTCGCCGTGGCAAGCTACCGCGAAAACAGGCTCGGCGGCCTGCTCGCTCAGGGCGTTGGCACCTCGATGCTCCAAATGCCGAATATCGTCAAACACCCGCAGATATGGATACCGCCCATCATCACAAGCGCCATCCTCGGCCCGATATCGACCGCGGCGCTCAAGATGACCTGCTACGCCTCGGGCTCCGGCATGGGCACCTCGGGTCTTGTCGGTCAGTTCATGACCTACAGCTCAATGGTGGAGGACGGCGCGGACCCGAAGCTCGTCATCATCGAGATAGCGGTAATGCATTTCATCGCCCCCGCGCTCATCACCCTCGGCATATCGGAATTCATGAGAAGAAAGAAACTTATCAGCTTCGGTGACATGGAGCTGAAAGATATAAACTAACGGAGGTCATATCCTAATGAAGAAAAAAGTAATAGCCATCGTGTTGGCGGTTTCGGTGCTCCTCTCGGCATTCGTAATACCCGCCAGCGCCAACACCGTAGTCACAAACCCCGCAGAGAGAGGCTTCTACCGCACGGTCGATAAGATAATCGACACGCTCGTCGGCGGCATCGCCGCTCTCATCAAGAGCCCCAAATGGGACGCAAAGAAGGACTATGTATCCGAGAACTTCTACAGCGGCACGGATGAATTCCTTGACGCCCCCGCAGACGGCGCACACTGGAGCGTCGGCTACGCAAACGCTTCCCTGCTCACCGGCAAGGAGCTTGAGGGCGACTATTATGTAGGCGGCAGCCTCTCGGTCACCAAGAAGCTCGCGACCGAGGTCAGAGACGATCAGAAGGTCAGGACCGTTGCCATCTCCGACGGCAGGGGCATCACCATCTTCTCCTCCCTTGACGCTTACGGCATGGCAAGCACCGACGTCAGAGCCATCAGAGGCATCTTTGCAAAGTATGCCGAGGAAAAGGGTCTCGACATCACCGCTATCAACATCTCCGCTCTTCATCAGCACAGCTGCGTTGACACCTTCGGCATGAACGGCGACATCGTCAACGCTCTCTTCACCTCCTGCATCAAAAATATTCTCGGCATTGAGCTGCCCAGCGGTCAGAATAAGGATTACATGGCTAATCTCTATGAGAAGACCGTCAACTCGATGATAGAGGCAGTCGAGAACATGACCGACGGCACTCTCTATTACGGCTCGGTCAACGCCGCAGAGTATATCAGAGACAAGCGCGATCCTCAGGTCTTTGACGAGGAGCTTCACAGGCTTCGCTTCGTCCCCGACGACAGCTCAAAGAAAGAGACCTGGATAATCAACGGCGCGATCCACTGCGTGGGCAACGGCGCTGCGGGCACCGTGCTCACCGGCGACTATCCCTACTACATGGAGAAATATATCAATGAGACCGCAGGCGCAAACTACTTCTATATTCAGGGCGCCGAGCTCGCCATCAGCAATAAGAGCGACGGCATCACTCCCGAACCCGCCGACGTTGAGAAATACGGCAACAGATATGCAACTCTCATGGCCTACGGCAAGAGGCTCGGCGAGCTTGTCTGCTCGATAACCGACGAGACTGCCGTTTCGCCCATCCTCAACGTCAAATACGCCGAGGTATTCGTCCCCATCAGCAACAACATTCTCGTGCTTGCAGCCAAATGCGGCCTGCTGCTCAACAAGGTCGTCAGAAACGGCTTTAAATATGAGGTCGTCACCGAGATAGGCTACGCCGAATTCGGCAGCAGCCTCGCAGTCGCTATCATGCCCGGCGAGCTTGCCCCCGAGATCGCATTCGGCGGCACGGACACCGCAGCGGAGTCATGGCTCGGTCAGGATTGGAACTTCTCCCCCTTCGTTGACGCTTCGCCGAGCAGGAAGCTCCTTGTATTCGGCATCACCAACGACCAAATCGGCTACATTCTCAACGGCAACAGCTGGCATTCATACCTCACCGAGAATGAGGAGATAGTCTCCACCGGCCCGCGCGCAGGCGAAACCATCGCGTCCGCTTATCTCACCCTTGTGACCAAAGTCAGATAAATCCAAACAAAAAGAAGCCCCGATCTCCGGGGCTTCATTTAACCTGTTATGAGTATAAGAAACAACTATAAACACACCCTTACGGCAAGCTATTTCGGCTATATCACTCAGGCGATAGTCAATAACTTCGCCCCGCTGCTCTTTGTGACCTTTCAGCGCAGCTTCGGCGTATCTCTCGAGAAGATAGCCGGGCTGGTAACGGTCAATTTCTGTTTTCAGCTCATCATCGACCTTGTCTCGGCAAAATTCATCGACCGCATCGGCTACAGGGTCAGCATAGTGGCGGCTCACTTCTTTGCGGGCGCGGGGCTTATAATGCTCGGCACGCTCCCCTTTGCGCTGCCCGACCCGTATATCGGCCTGCTGATATCAATCGGATTCTACGCCGTGGGCGGCGGCCTTATCGAAGTGCTAATAAGCCCGATAGTCGAGGCGTGCCCGACGGATAAAAAATCCGCCGCGATGAGCCTGCTCCATTCGTTTTATTGCTGGGGTCATGTCGCCGTGATACTGCTCACGACCCTGTTCTTTGTAACGGCGGGCATAGAGAATTGGCGCGTCCTCGCTTATCTTTGGGCGATAGTCCCGTTTGCGAACGCAGTTTACTTCTGCCTCGTGCCGATAAACAGTCTCGCCGCAGAGGGAGGAGCCGCGCCGATGAAGGAGCTTTTTAAATCGAAGCTCTTTTGGATACTCGCCGTGCTGATGGTCTGCTCCGGCGCATCGGAGCAGGCAATGAGCCAATGGTCCTCCGCCTTTGCGGAGGCAGGCTTAAAGGTCTCCAAGACCGTCGGCGACCTGCTCGGCCCGTGTATGTTCGCCACATTGATGGGCCTGTCGAGGGTGCTTTACGCCGCATTCAGCGAAAAGATCAAGCTGACCGCTTTTATCCGCGCAAGCTGCGTTATGTGCGTTGCGGGCTACCTGACAGCCTCGTTTGCGCCTCATCCAATGCTTGCCCTCGCGGGCTGCGGCATCTGCGGCTTCTCGGTCGGCATACTCTGGCCGGGAGTATTCAGCCTTGCGGCGAAATACGCAAGAAACGGCGCAACGGCAATGTTTGCTCTGCTTGCGCTGGCGGGCGACCTCGGCTGCGCCTCCGGCCCCGCGCTTGTCGGTGCGGTCTCGGGAGCATTTAACGACAATCTGAAGGCCGGCTTCCTTGCCGCAATAATCTTCCCTGCGCTGCTCGTGACGGGCATATTCCTGCTTGAGCGGCACAAATCCGAAAGCAAAATTAACGAAAGGCGGTGACAGCGTGAGTAAAAGCACAACCTTGAAGCATACGCTCAGAGAGACGGACCTCCTGCTGTATATCGCATGTATACTGACCTCCGCTTTCGGAGCGCTCATGGTATACAGCGCAACGATGAACGCCGCAGCCAAAAGCGGGCTGACGCTCAGCCGCGACTGCCTGATAATGATCTGCGCCTCGGCGCTCGGCATTATCCTGTGCGCCTTCATCTCGCTCGTTGAATACAACGCTATAATCAGCCTGTGGCCGATAGCGGGCGGCGTGTGCCTGCTGCTGCTGCTTGCGCTGTTTATCTGGGGCGACGCCCCCTCCGACAGGCCGGACGCCATCTGTTGGTTGCCGATAATCAAGACGGAGACCTTCACGCTCAAATTCCAGCCCTCCGAGCTTGCGAAGATCGGCTTCATCATCACCTTTACGGCTCACATAGACGCCGTGAAGGACGATATCAACCGAGTGAAGAACGTATTGCTGCTCACGCTGCACGCCTTTGTGCCCATGGGCATAATCGTCATCACCGGCGACCCCGGCTCGGCGATAATCTTCGGCCTGATGTTTGTCGGCATGATGTTTGTGGCGGGCGTCAAGCTGCGCTACTTCGCCATAGCGATATGCGCCGCCGTGGCAGCCGCGCCCGTGATCTGGGTCAAATTCCTCTCAAACCTGCACCGCCAGAGAATTCTTGCGATATACTACCCCTCGGCGCTGAGCGAATCGGTCTATAACAAGGTCATCTATCAGCAGCAGCGCTGCGTAAACGCCATAGGCTCGGGCAAGCTGCTCGGCGACGGACTTTTCAAGGGGACTTACACCCAGTCCGCTGCGGGTGTGCCCGTCAACGAGAGCGACATGGTGTTCTCCGTTGTGGGCGAGGAGCTCGGCTTTCTCGGCGCGATAGGGCTGCTTGCGGTATTCGCATTTATTATTATAAGGATAGTTTCCGTCGGCAGGCGCTCAAGGAATATCTCCGGCAGCCTGCTCTGCTACGGCACGGCGTTCATGATAGGCTCGCAGGTGATAATCAACATCGGCATGTGCCTGATGCTGCTGCCCTGTATAGGCATCACGCTCCCCTTTGTCAGCGCGGGCGGCTCGTCAAACCTCTGCATATATTTTGCCATAGGCATGGTGATGAGCGTTTACCGCTTCAACTGCGACCGCGATCCCGTGAATTTCCGTCTGACTAATATCAACACTCCGTTTGCGGAGACTTGAGGAGAATTAATGGACAAGTTCATTGACCTGACCCCCGAGAATATTGAAAACGAGCATCTTTGCTGCATTATCCGCAGCAAAAAGACCCACCCCGGAGTTGAGGCGAAGCGCGCATGGCTCGCCGAGAGGCTCACGGAGGGGCACGTTTTCCGCAAGCTTGACGAGAAAGCGACCGTATTTATCGAATGCGCCCCGCTTGAGAAAGCGTGGGTGCCGATAGAGGGCGACAATTACATCTATATATACTGTCTTTGGGTGCTCGGCGACTACCGCGAGCACGGCTACGGCAAGAAGCTGATGGAATCCTGCATTGCCGACGCCAGGGCCCGAGGGCGCTCGGGAGTTTGTATGCTCGGCTCACTCAAGCAAAAGGCGTGGCTCTCGGATCAGGCATTTGCAAAGCGCTTCGGCTTCGTGGCGGTCGACACGGCAGGCGAATACGAGCTGCTCGCCCTCTCGTTTGACGGCTCCGTGCCGCACTTCACCGAGAGAGCAAAGGCGCAGATGATAGACGAACAGGAGCTGACGGTCTATTATTCGCCGCAATGCCCCTACACCTATCACAGCATTACCGCCGTCGAGAAATACTGCGAGGGCAACGGCATCCCCTATCGCCTGATAAAGGTCGATTCGCTGCAAAAGGCGAAGGAGCTGCCCTGCGTATTCAACAATCATGCGGTGTTTTATAAAGGCAAATACGTGACGGTAAACCTTCTTGACGAAGGCTCTGTCAAACGAATACTTAAATAAGCACAGCCCGCCGTGGAGAGCTCGGCGGGCTGTGCTTTTAAAACGATATCCGCCCCCGAGCTGACGCGGGGGCGGATCTTTATTATTTATTGATGAGCTTGAAATTGACGATAAAAGCCTCAAAGAGGTTATTCACACGGACAAGGAAATTGCGAAGGCCGGCGGGAAGCTGATCCTTAACCTTGCCCTGTACATGGACTCTGCCGAGATTTTCGTCAAGGAACCTTGTCCTTGCGGTAGCGAAATCCTCGAGATACGCTGCCGCGACTTCATAATTCTCCGCAACCTTTGCCGCATCGCAGGTGCCGTAGATATTCCAGCGGATACCGTCCGCCACCGCGGAAGCCTTTATGGTGCGTGATGTATTGAAAATATACTCCGCGGCAGTCTCGGCGAGCTTGTCGCCGATGCCCGCATCCCAGAGCCTCCTGCACGCCTCGACAAATTCGGGTCTTCTGCAAAGGCGGTTGTAAACAGTGGGCTTATAATCAACGTCAAGCTTGCCGAAAACGGTGTTTCTGTACTGTCTGCCGAAGCAGACGGTGAATTCCTCCGGATTATTGTAATCGCAGCCGTAGCGGGTGCCCTTGTTATTGCCGAACGCAATGTCATAGTCCCATACGGGGCCTGCAAAGAGCTTGGAATCCGCACCCTCGGGCTTATAGAAATAAGTGCTGGTAAGGCCGGAATCCATATTTGAGCACCACTCGCTGATCATGTAATACTTTGCAAGCGACTCAAGGTCGGCAATATCCGTATAGTGCTCGCCGAGCGCGTTCCTGCCGTTCCCGGCAAAAACCGCGTCCTCAAAGCGCTGGTAAAGATCGCTGATATACTCCATCTGAGCCTGAGAAGCGTATTCGGGGGATTTCATAGTAATGGGCTGACTGCGGGTGGTGACAAAGCCGCTCTTTTCGCCGTAATATCTGTTGGCAAGCTCCATTTCAAGAATGTAGCCGCCCGTATTATCGACCGTGTAGCCCTCGGGGGCTTCGGGGATCTCAACCCACTTCTTCGTGCCCTCGATAAGGCCCGCAAATCTGCCGTAAGCGCCGCCCTGCGGGAGAGAATCCATATCGAGATCCTCGTTGCCGCTCGCGGCTATCGCTATCTCTTCGTTGACATCGTCAAGGTTTGCAACGTCAACACGCTTGCTGTCCGCCTCGATGCGGGTGATGAGCAGGTAAACGCCCTGATAGTCGCCGTTGGTGTAGACGTCGCAGAAAACGAACTTCGGCGTGTAGTCAAGGCCTATCTGCTGAGCGGCGTAATAAACCGCAGCGTTCCTGAGGTGAGAATTATCGCTGTAATTTGCGATAAGGCTCCATTTCTTGCTCTTGCCCATGCCGAAAAGATTGGTCTTTTTGGCTATCTTGATATTATAGGGCTTCTTTGCCATCTCCCAGCTGGAGTTGCCCCTGCCCTTGATATAGTCAAGCGCACCGTCATACTCGGTCTTGCCCTCTTCGTTGTAAATCCTGATAGTGCCGGCTTCCTTATAGCTCTTGTCGGCATGAACCGCATCCATCGAGCCGGACTCGGTCGTGATATAGACGGCGGGGAGCTTTGCGGTGCAGACGACATGATATTTGTAATCGACGCCGCCGCTTGTGATAGTGCCCTCGGCACTGCCGAGCACAAAGGTGTTGCCCTCGAGCTTTGCGCCGTCGAGATAAACATCGCCGCTCGCTTTGACCGTGACGGTGTATTTGCCCGCAAAGTCGCTGTCGGAGATAAAGAAATAATATTCGCCGTCCTCGCCGCCGAACCAATTGACGGCGTTGCCGTCCTTATTGAGCGTGCAAAGGGGAGCCTGCGCCTTATCCTTATCGGCGGCAAAAGCCATGACACTCATGCCGGAGAGGGCAAAAACAAGCGCCAAAATAACTGCAAGGATTTTTTTCATTGCCATATCCTCCTTTTTCATATCTGAATCAATTTTACTACAGCATTTTCCGAATGTCAAACCTTGATTTTATCAATTATGACAAACAGCGCATTTCGTATGGCTTTTTGCCGCTGCTCGGCGCTTCGCCTGTCCTCTCCTCTGACGGAAAAATAGAGCTTCAGCTTCGGCTCGGTGCCCGACGGTCTCACCGCCGCCCATGAGCCGTCGTTAAATTCAAAGCGCAGCACATTCTCCCTCGGCAGATCGTCAATGCCGGTCAGATAATCGGAAACGTGCTCAATATCGTCAAAAAGCCCGCCGCCCTCGGCTCTGAGGGCGCTCATCGCGGCGCATATCTTCTCCGCGCCCGCCTTGCCCTTGAGTACAAGCGTTTCAAGGCAGTCATAATAGTAGCCGTACTTTGCGTAAATGCCGTTCAGAGCGTCAATGAGGGTCATTCCCTGCGATTTATAATAAGCCGCCATCTCGGCTATCAGCATGGAGGATGAAACGGCGTCCTTATCTCGGGCGTGAGTGCCCGCAAGGTAGCCGTAGCTCTCCTCGTAGCCGAAAATGAAGGTGTGCTCGCCGCTCAGCTCCCAGTCGCATATCTTTTTGCCGATATATTTGAAGCCCGTGAGGGTCTGCACGGTCTGCACCCCGCGCTCGGCGGCGATCGCCGCGCCTATGCCGCTCGTCACTATGGTCTTGACTATGGCGGCGTTTGCGGGGATATCTTTTTTGAATTTCAATATAAAATCAGTCAGCAGAGCGCCCGTCTGGTTGCCCGTGAGCAGGGTGAAGCCCTCGCCCGTCTTAACGCCCACGCCCACACGGTCGCAGTCCGGGTCGGTGCCGATGACAATATCCGCCCCCTCGGCCTTGGCCTGCTCTATGGCGAGCAGCAGAGCGTCATGCTCCTCCGGATTCGGCGAGCGAACGGTGGAGAATTCGCCGTCCGGCAGTTCCTGAGCCGCCACGACGGAGACGTTCTTATCCGCCAAAATGCGCCTGACAGGGATATTGCCCGTGCCGTGCAGCGGGGTATAAACTATCCTGAGATCGCTTTTTTCGCTGTAAAGGCTCAGCTTTTTGACCTCGCAGAGGAATGCCTCAAGGGTCTCCTCGCCGATATAGGTCAGCCTCCCCGCCCTCTCCGCTTCATCGAGCGGCATAAGCGGGATGCCGCCGAGGTCGGTGACGGCGTTGACATAGCCGATAAGTCGCTCGGCATCATCGGGCACGAGCTGGCAGCCCTTTGAGTCATAGACCTTATAGCCGTTATACTCCTTGAGGTTGTGGCTTGCGGTTATCACTATGCCCGCAGAGCAGCCGTGATAGCGCACGGCAAACGAAAGCACGGGGGTCGGCATAAGGGTATCAAAAAGATACACCTTTATCCCCGCCTTGCAGAGCACCCCGGCCGCGGTCCTCGCAAAGTCGGCTGAATTGCGGCGCGAGTCATAGGCTATCGCAACGCTGCCGCCGCCCTCGGCCAAAAGCATATCGGCAAGCCCCTTGGTCGCCCTCGCAACGGTGTATTTATTCATCCTGTTTGCGCCGGCGCCCATAACGCCCCTCATGCCGCCCGTGCCGAATTCCAGCTCTTTATAGAACCTGTCCTCCAGCTCGGCTTTGTCGGTTATCGCCTCAAGCTCCGCCCTCGTTTCGCTGTCGAGGGTCAGCCAATATTCGTAATTATTCATCATATTTCATGCCTCCGTTTCAAACCCGAGGGTGATAATTTCAAACGGCGAATACTCTATCGTATCCGCTTCGCCCGTGACATCCTCGAGCATATTGAGCAACCTTGCACGGCGGGGCAGCCGCAGCTCCCCTCGCGCGCCGTTCTGCTCGCTCAGGCGCACGACAAGCATCCTGCCGTCCTCCGAGAGCTTGACGGCCTGAAGCCAAAGGGGAGAGAAATCTCCGAGCTTCCACTCGATATCCGCCGCTCGCAGCGGGATATTATACTCAAACGCCGCATCATTGACGCCCGCAGCAACAGCGTCGCCGCCGTGAGGCAATATCATATAGCAGAAGTCGTGCCTGCCCATATCCGAGGTGGGGTCGGGGCGGATGGTGGCTCTGAGCAGCGAGAGCGAGGCGCAGGAATTCTCGGCGGAGACGCCGTATTTGCCCTGATTTATGACGGCTATGCCGCCGCCCTGCTCCGCCAGATCAAACCACTTGTGGTGGCAGACCTCAAATCTCGCCTGCTGCCAGCTCGTATTTCGGTGAGTCTCTCTGCGGATAATGCCCGCCGAAGTGTCGCACAGCAGCTCGCGGGTGAGCACGTTGCAGCCGAATTCGACCTTGGCAAGGCGGTGCTTCTCATTCCAATCAACTATATTCTCGACCTCAATGCCCCGTGAAGAGGCAAACAGGCGTATCACACGCCGCCATACACTTTTTTCGGTGGCAAGGGTGCAGACAAACTCGGCGCATTCGCCGTCACCGTTGACAAAATGCAGCGGCTCCGTCACCCGAAGCTGCTCCTGCTTATCCTTATAGTTCGGCAGGATATCCCACGCGTCGTAGTTACCGGGGGTATCGTGATATATCTTCAATTTATTGAAATCGCCCTTGACCCATTCACGGCGAAGCTCAAGGTCATAAAGCGACAGAATGCTGCCGTCGGGGGCGAATCTTATCCTGTAAAACGGCGTTGTGACCTCGCCGCCGTCACAGACTATGCCGCTGTCGGAGCACGAAGCCTTGACCCGAGCTGCGGAGAGGGTAGGCGCGTCGACCCTTGCAAAGCGGCCTTTAACGCCCTTGCGGGTGAACCTGCCGCCTTCCTCGAGGATGAATACGGGGTATTTGCGCTCGAAATTCAGCGTATTGAAGTACCCGCCGCTGCCGATGATCTCATTCAGCTCCCGCTCGATAAGCTCCAGATCTTCGATCGCGTCACGGTAAACGGGCGTGATATGGCTGCCTGGCAGGATATCGTGAAACTGATTTATCATCAGGCGTTTATAGAGCGAACGCAGCCTCTCGGCGGGGTATTCGCCGCCGCTGAGCAGGCGTGCGGCCGAGATAAGCTCCGCGTCGCGGAAGAGGAATTCGAGCCTGCGGTTGCGCTCTTTTAGCTCGGATTTGGTGGTGAAGGTGCCTCGGTGCATCTCGAGGTAAAGCTCACCGTCCCAAACGGCAAGCTCTTTGTTATCCTTGAGATTTCGCTCAAGGAACTCCGCCGCCGTCGTGTGGCGGGTCGCGGGCATTGCGGAGAGCCTCGGGAAGCGGTGCATAAGCTCGACCATCTCCTCGGTGGCTCCGCTGCCGCCGTCGCCGTAGCCGAACATTTGCAGTGTCTCGCCGCCGATATCCTTATCCTGATAAGCCTCCCAATTCGCCTCTATCTGGCTCGGCATATTCCACGCTATGAAATGGGTCGGGGGCACGCAGGCGCGCACCTCTGAGCCGTCAATGCCCCGCCAGATAAAATTATTGTGCGGGAAGCGGTTGGTGTCGTTCCAAGTGGACATTTTATTTGAAACAAAATAATCCGCGCCGCTCTTTTTGAGTATCTGCGGCAGTATCCAGCTGTTGCCGAATACGTCCGGCAGCCAGCAGTTATTGACCGTTATGCCGAATTTCTCGCGGAAATACCGCTGACCGTAAAGACACTGGCGGATAAGGCTCTCCGCGGCGGGGATATTGCAGTCAGGCTCAACATACATTGCGCCGACCGGCTCAAAACGTCCCTCGGCGACGCGCTTTTTAAGCTCCTCAAACACCTCGGGGTAGTATTTCTCGACCGTCTCGTAGGTATACGCCTGAGAATGGGCGTAGCAGAAATCGGGGTATTTATCCATAAGGCGCAGCTGGATGAGCACAGTCCGCAGATTCTTTTGAACGGCGTGGATCCTGCGCCAATAATAGGCGATATCAAGGTGGGAATGGGCGACAAGCGCCACGCTGCCGTCGCCGTTATAATTTTTATTTGAGAATATGTGCGTTTCGATATACTCCGCTGCCCTGTCAACGTCGCAGTCGCGCACACCGTCGTAATCTATCAGGCACAGCGCCTTATCAAGCTCACGAATGACGAAATCGGAGAAGTCCTCGCCGAAAGCCCCGCTCTGAGCGGCGTCGTTCAGCAGCTCGATATCATAGACAAGCGACTGCACCTTTTCGTTGACGACGGCAAGGAAGCCGCCCTCGAATATCTGGCGGCAGCCCCTGACGCTCAGGCTCTCGGGGTTGCGCTCGTCATCGGGCTTCGAGCGGTTATAGGCGGTTATCTCAAAATGCAGCCTGTCGCCGCTGATATAGTCCGAGAGGGCCAGGCGCTCGCGGTTAGGGTCGATACCGCCGACATAAGCGCCGTTGACCTTGACTATCATCTCGGCAGCGGTCCTGAGCAGGAAGCAATATTTCTTCCCCTTGAGCTGCTCCGGCAGATCGACATCGGCGGTGATGAACGCCGTGCCGTCGGGGGTGAAATACATGTCTCCCCTCCTGAGCGGGCGAGGCTCGTCGTCATAGAATTCAAAATTCATCTCGGAAACCTGCCGAGCCTCTCTGACGGTGAAGCTCGTTATCTCGTATTTCTCGCTGTAAATATGCCGCTTGAGCCATCCGAAGCGCAGATCTATCCACTCCTGCGGCCTCATGCTCCTGCGTTCAACTTTAATATGCGCCATAAGCTCGCCTCACTTATCCTGAAAATACGGCTTCTTTCTGATGCCGACGACCCTGACCTTTTCGCCGAGGTCATGCTCTATGCGCTCCTCTATCCACGCAAGGCAGCGATCGAGTATCAGACACTTGGAGCATTCGCCCTGAAGCAGCACAGTGACCTCGCCGCCGTCACGGCCGACATAGGTTATCTCGCCGCCGTCGCCCTGAAGGCGTGGCCTTATGTATTCGTTGATGTATTTCTCCACGGTATCACCCCTTAACGGTTTCAGTATATCATTAAATTCGCCGTCAATCAACAAAAAATCAGCTATTTTGCATTTTCCTCTTTAATTATTTAAATTAATATGATAAACTACAATTATAGGGAGTGAGGAAATGTTTGTAGTAACAAGCAATCAAATATATCAGGCGGAGTGCAGCGCCGTCAAGCGCGGCACCACCTTCCCAAAACTGATGGAGGACGCCGGCTCAGCCTGCGCCGATATAATCAGAAAGAATTACTGCATCGGCAGGCAGACACCCGCAAAGGTGCTGGTCATATGCGGCAAGGGCAAAAACGGCGGCGACGGCTTCGTTATAGCCCGCAGGCTGTGGGAATACGGCTGCCTCGTGACTGTAATGCTCGTCTGCGGAGAGCCGCAGGCCAAGGACGCAATCGACAATTTCCTGCTGCTTGAGAGCGCAGGGATAGACTTGATAAGATATAACGACGATCTCCCGCTTCACAGGGAGCTGATAAACTCAAGCGATATTATCGTTGACGCCGTATTCGGCACGGGCTTCTCGGGCAGGCTCGACCCCGACCTCTCAAGGCTCGCAAAGGCGGTCAACTCCTCGGGCGCAAAGAAAGCGGCGGTCGATGTGCCGAGCGGCGCAAACTGCGACAGCGCCTCAATAGAGGGTGCGGTATTCAAAGCCGACCTGACCATTGCGATATCGGCATACAAGCCCATTCACATTATGAAGCCCTGCTGCGCCGTGTGCGGCAAAACAGTTATTGCGGATATCGGGATCGAGGACGAGGATTTCAAGGCGCTTGACAGCGTCGCCTGCCTGACCTATGACGCCCGCGACATAAAGAGAATGCTCCCGAAGCGCAAGCCCGTCTCAAACAAGGGCACCTACGGCCACGCGCTGTGCGTTTGCGGCAGCATGAGGATGACGGGGGCGGCGTGCCTCGCCGTGGGCGGCGCTCTGCGTTGCGGTGCGGGTCTCGTGACGGCGGCGTTCCCCCAAAGCGCATATGCGGGCATTGCTCCGAAGCTCACCGAGCCGCTGCTGCTGCCGCTCGACTCAAACTTTGAGGGCACCTTCTCATTCAACGCCCTTGCGGATATATTCGAGGCCTCCAAAAGAGCCTCCGCCGTGCTGCTCGGCTGCGGCATCGGCTTCAACAAAGACACGACGCGTCTTACGCTCAATCTTATCAAAGAAATAAAGAAACCCGTCATCATCGACGCCGACGGCATAAATGCGCTGAGCACCAATATAGATATATTGAGAGAAGCTCAGGCGCCCGTAATACTCACCCCGCACCCCGGCGAAATGAGCCGTCTTTGCGGCAAGAGCATAGCCGAGATAGTGGCAAATCCCATTGCGGCGGCATACGAATTCTCGCGGGAATACGGTGTCACCGTCGTGCTCAAGGGCGCAAACACAATAGTCTGCGGCTGCGACCCGACAAGGATATATGTCAACCCCACCGGCAACGCAGGCCTCGCAAGGGGCGGCAGCGGCGACCTGCTCGCGGGCATGACCGTTTCGCTGCTCGCTCAGGGCATGAAGCCCTTTGAAGCCGCCGTATGCGCCGTCTATCTGCACGGCCTTTGCGCCGACGCAGTCGCTCAAAAGACCTCTATGAGGGGTATGCTGCCCTCCGACGTGCTGAATTACCTGCCCGAGTTCTTCTCAAAATTTGAATAAGGGTGATTCTTTGAAAAAGGCTTTTGCTCTCTTGGCAGCGGTCGCTCTGCTGATGACCGCAGGATGTAGAAAAGCCGCCACGACCCCGGGCACGCCGCCGACGGCGCCCGCAAGATTCTCCGCAAACGTCAAAGCGGTATTCGGCGAGGCAGAGATGACAGCCGTGTTAACCCGCAGCGGAGAAACGGATTACAGTCTCAAAATGCTGACCCCCGAGATACTCGCGCCTCTGGCCCTGCACTACACAGACGGCAAATGCGAGGTAGAGTATGACGAGCTGAAATTTGAAACGGATCTCACCAGATTCCCTCAAACGGAATTCGGCTCTCTGCTCACGGGCGCAATGACCTCGGTATGCGACGGGATCGACATCACCTCAGCCTGCGCCGACGGTGTATGGACCTACACGGGCACGAGCGAGCGGGGCGTATTCACCCTCACCCAATCCGCCGAGAGCGGAGAATGGCTCGAATTCTCGGTCGAGGGCGCTCTGCTGCACGTTACGTTCAGCGATTTCAAAATTCAATAAAAAAAGCGGCGGAGCTTGACGCTCTGCCGCAAAAAAATCACATTATACTGCTTGCACTCGGGCCGTATTCCTCTTTATCGGTCGAGAGGACGACCAAAGTCTTGGTCTGCGAGACTCCGCCGACGCATTTTATCTCATTTACGAGCTTTTCAAGTCCCTTGCTGCCGTCAGTGCATATTTTCAGCAGGAAATCCGCGTCGCCCGTTATATAGTGGCACTCGATCACCTTCGGATGCTCCTTGACATACTCGATGAGGCAGTCGTTAAATTTCGGGTGCTCCATGCTGACAGATATAAATGCGGTCATGTCAAGCCCCAGCTTCTCTTTATCGAGCACAAGGGTATACTGCTTGATGATACCCGCGGCCTCGAGCTTCTTTATCCGCTCGATTATCGCCGAGACGGACATATTCACCTTGCCGCCTATGACCGAGGCATTTTCCCTTGCGTTAGCCTTGAGACATTCAACTATTTTTGCGTCGATAGCGTCCAAAATGACCACCTCCGTATAACAGAATAATAACCTAAAACTCAATTTAAGTCAATAAAAACGGGAGAAAAATAAAATGAATATAAATTTCAGGAAATTCAGGGAAAGCGACCGTGAGGATTATCTCCGAATGGCGAATTCCTTTTATTCGCCGCCCGCCGTGCTCCATGAGCCCGACGAAGCGGTATTCATCGCAAACTTCAATGAAGCCTTGAAGCCCGACGGCAGGCTGATAGCCTATATCGTCGAGGCGGACGGCAAGACTGCCGGCTTCGGCTTCTCGTCTCTCAAATTCGAGACGGAGGTCGGCGGCATGACGCTGTGGCTTGAGGAGCTTTACCTCGAGCCGGAGTACAGAGGCTGCGGCATCGGCGGCAGCTATTTTGAATTTGTCAAAAGCGAATTCGGCGGCAAGGTCAAGCGCATCCGCCTTGAGGTCGGCCCCGAAAACGTCGGCGCTATCAGACTCTATGAGCGCAACGGCTTCGACTTCCTCAACTACCGCCAGATGATCATTGATTACTGAGTCTTGCCTGCTCAATGGCGAGGCGCTCCAGCTCCATCTCTTCAAACATCTTAATTGGAGTCCACGAGGCGTTCGTCTCGGTCAGCACGGCTTTATAAGTGATATCCGCCCCGCTCTTTTTGAGCATAGTAAGCACGGAATTCATATTGCCGCTGCCGAGCCCGCACATGATTATCATGCTCTTGTCGGGCGCTTCGCCCGCGTAGCTGCCCACGGCGCTGCCGGATATATCGCGCAATGCGGTATCATACAGGCTTTTATCCACCGCCGTGACCCGCAGCTTATTCACCGCCGCCGCGCGCTTCACAGCCGCCTCGGCGCTGCGTGACAGATTAAAGGTCAATATCTTTTTCATGTATTTCACCACCTGAGATCATTTTATCACAAGCTTACCGCCGTGTAAATACGGCGAAATAATAATTTCCATGCCGAGCGATTCGGCAGAATAGAGGACAAGATGAAAATACCCGACTGCGTTAAAGCAAGAATGGACGAATACTGCAAGTCCATTGAGAAGCACAGCGAAAAGCTCGCCGCTCTCTATCGCAACTGCTACCCGAATACGCTTGAGACGGCGACGGAAATTGACGAGGACGGCACGGTATTCGTGCTCACGGGCGATATCCCCGCCATGTGGCTGCGCGACTCGACCGCCGAGGTGTCGCATTATATCCCGCTCGCAAAGGATAACGCCGACATCCGCAAAATAATCACGGGCGTTATCAGGCGGCAGCGCCGATACATCGCCGCCGAGCCATATGCCAACGCCTATAAAAAAGAGCCCGACGATTTTGAGCCGTTCCCCGACACGCCGCAGAATGATCCGATAGTGTGGGAGCGCAAATACGAGATAGATTCGCTCTGCTACCCCCTGCGCCTTACATATCTTTATTGGCAGGCAACGGGCGACGCCGCCGTGCTCGACGAGAGCTTCATCGAATGCGCCGAGACGGTTATCGCGCTCTGGCGCACCGAGCAGCATCATTTTGAAAAATCCCCATACAGATTCAGCCGCGAAACACGCAGCTATCACGACACGATACACAATAACGGCATGGGCGAGCCTGTCGCCTACACGGGCATGACCTGGTCGGGCTTCCGCCCGAGCGACGACGCCTGCAGCTACGGCTACCTTGTGGCGTCGAATATGTTCGCCGTGGTGGAGCTTGGTCACCTTGCCGAGATGCTTCTCTTTGCCGGCGGCAGCAAGCTGCTTATCGACGACTGCCTCGCTCTGCGCGACGAGATAGACAAAGGCATTCGGGACTTCGCCGTTGTGCAGCACGAGAAATACGGCAGTATATATGCTTGCGAGGTGAACGGCATGGGTGACTATTATCTCTTTGACGACGCCAACGTGCCGCCGTGGGCCATGAAGGTGGTTCTGGACGAAGAAGAATTTACCGGTGCAGCCGCCCGCCCGGCAAGCGCTCTTGCAGACGCGCTGGCCGAAGAGGACGACCTGTACCGTGACCTGAACAACTCCTGAAACGAGGGGGAAGCTGTTATGAATATCAAACGCGCCAAAGAAGAGATCGAGCATACCGTAAAAGCCTACCTTGCCAAGGATGCCCTGGGCGAATACGCCATCCCGGCCATCCGGCAGCGTCCCATTCT